>PDWJ01000066.1_pt1 | contig 136082 bp, 110 predicted proteins | sample 1430881 | NCBI WGS metagenome assembly PDWJ01 (sample SAMN01162460, study PRJNA174530) | Oral metagenome, whole genome shotgun sequencing project. | biome: Marine environment; feature: Marine mammal; material: Swab sample of the gingival sulcus; isolation source: swab sample of gingival sulcus... | reverse complement strand
TTTTAACAGCCCTGAAATCAAGCAGTTAGACCCTCTGTTCCGAGCAAGTCCATAGTGTACATGAATTCCCTCAGCTCAACTCAGCAGTTCGCTCAGCAGTAATTTATCCAACTCACTGAGTTTAAAGGGGTTAGACATTTCCGAGCATCCCGCTTGTGTACAAATCCGCGCAAGTCTTGATCTTAGAGGAACTTAGAGCTGATTGTAGACAGGTCTGGCGTTCCACAACCTCAGGTGCTCGGAAAATACTCCGACACGGCCCTTACAGACAGAACTCGCAGCGCGCTGTACGCTTTGGAACTGCACGCAAGGAGCCGGTCATCTCCGGCATCATTTGAAGTAACGACGGCCTGGGATTGACTGTGGCGCCGCCGGCGCAGATAATCCTGCCAGCCGAGCGCATAGGCATTGCAATCCGCTTCGATCGGCGTATGAGGACATCGCGCAACGTCACGGGTGGCAAAGACCGGTATCCCGGCGGAATCCAGAAAAGTGCGAATGCCGCCCGAGCCCCGGCTGAAACGCCGCCGGACCTTCCGGCGTTTCAGCACGCCGCGTTCCTGGGCGAGGCTCCACTTCCAAAGGGCATTGCCAACATGCCGATCAATACGCAGACGTTCGGGCAGCGCATCAAGATGTTTATAATACTCGCTCCAGCCGCGTAGCATGCGGCTGAGGCTCCTGGCGATCCGATCCGGGTCGCCGCTGGCGTCTGCCAGCAGGATCTGGTCGATTTTTTGCAGAAACCGCTCGACATTCCCGGGCGCCGGACTGATCTTCAGCCCCTGCCTGCTCTGCCGAAAGTGAACGCCGAGAAAGTCGATCCCACGCCTGAGCGGGCTGAGGCGGGTTTTTTCCTCTGACAGGCGCAGGCCCCGCTCTGCCAGAAAGGCTTCGATGCAGGGACGGATGCGCCGCTGCAAGACCCGTTTGCTGCGGCAGATCACGACAAAATCATCGGCATAGCGCGTAAAAAACACTTGTTCTGCCCGGCGCCCGGCGCGCGCGCATTCGCTGAGCTGTGCTTCCAGACCATCAAGCGCCATGTTCATCAAGACCGGTGAGATGATGCCCCCCTGCGGCAGGCCGCGCTCTGCCGGAAAGCGCTTCCCCTCTTCCATATAGCCCGCTGTGATCCAGGCGCGCAGGAGCTTGCGCTCAAGCGGAATATGGCTCAGCAGCCAGTCGTGGCTGACAGAGTCAAAACATTGTGCAATATCGGCTTCCAGAGCCCACGCCGGTGCATCCTCTGCCTCGAAGATTTCGCGGCAGCGCTCAATGGCATCGGCCGCTGAACGGAATTTTCGATAGCCGTAGGAATGCGGGTCTGCATGAGTTTCAGCCAGCGGATCGAGTGTAAAAAGATAAAGGGCCTGCATGGCGCGATCCTTCATTGTCAGGATGCTCAGGGGACGGGAGCAGCCGGAGCCTTTTGGGATCAGCACACGTCGGGCAGGGCGGGGCTGATAGTCGTCGGGGCTCAGCGTACGCGCGGCCTCGAGCTTCTGGCCGGGCGTGTCCCACACATGTCCATCCACGCCCGGCGTGCGCTTTCCGCTGTTGGAACTGACGTGCCTGACAGCCAGCAGGCGCGCCTCACGGGAGGCGAGAATCTTACGCTGCAAGCGCGCAACCTCGGCGCTGTCAGCATTCTCTTCGGCCTCGACCATCTTCATCTGGATCTGTCGCAGCGTGCGCTGCATGCTGTTCCACGGCAGACTGTCCCATGATTCCGGCATAGAGCTTTTGCCTGTGCTGAGCCGCGCGCACAGCGGTGCTTCCACTGTGCGCGTTGTGTTCTCACACGCCTCCCTGCTTTCAGATAATCACCGTCATATCGTCTGAAGGCACTACGCCTCCGATCCGCTCGATGCTGCGCCGGCAGTCTTCGCAGAGCGGATAAAAGCGCACGCTGTCATCATCGCCGTCCTTTAACAAGGCCTTCAGCCGATGGCGCAATTTCAAAAAATCCTTCCGCGACAGGTCGCATTCAAAGACGCTGTACTGGACCCAGGTCCCATAATCCTTGAGGACCTTGAAGAGTTTGCCGCGCCGCCTGTCGTGTTGAATATCATAAGACACGATGGTGTACATACGAGGTCGCGGGACCAGCAACGCTGTGCGTCGCTGGTCCTGTCCGTCATTCTTCAAAGTCCTGTGAATTTTTCAAGCCTTCAGGGCGATCGATCTCTTCGTTCAAAATATTTCGAAAGTTGGTCATCAAGCGCTCGGCGGTTGCATAATAGCCTTCGGAAACTTTCAGGAGCAATTGCTCCTGCCGTTCACGCAGAATCGGTATTTTGATCCTTTCCAGCTCCTGATAGGCTGTGCTGAGGCGCTCGCTGAATTCCTGGCTTTTGCGCGTAAGACTGCTCATGAGGATTTCCAGCTGATTCTGGAAAAACTCGTCGCGGTCTTTACGAATTTGCGCTTTCCCTTTAATCAGAAAATCGTTATACATCTCCTGAATCCCTTGTAACTGGGCCTGATGATCGATCTGCATCGCTTTCATCAGAAATTCATAACGGGCTTTGACAGTTTTGTGCCGGGCCATTTCGATCTGGCGCTGCTGTCGATCGGGAAAGTATCTCTGAAGCAGCGTTCGCTCGCGATCTCTATGATCTTCATAATACATGTCAGTTTCATCCAGCACACGTTTCATGACCGGATTCTCTTCCGGCCGCTTCATGCTCTGCTGCGTCGAATCTTGTGTCATTGTGTCACTCCGCGCTGCGCCGGGGCAGGGAAGCGCGCCGCTCTCAGCGGGACACGCAGCGTTCACGCCCCCCAACTTCCTGCGGGCACGACCGCTTCCGCACTCCGGCAATGTTCTTAGTTCAGCTTTCGTGCTGCTTCGGAACTCAGACGCTCCAATTCTGCCTGTGCATCACGCCGGGCCTCAACGACCCGGAATTGCTGTGCCTCCTGCCTCATGTGTTCACGTTGAAGTTTTTTTTTACGTCCAGGCGCTGCATCTTGCCTGCAAAAATATATTCGATATCACGCGAGTGTGTCGCCAGCACGTGCCCGAAAATACTGTAGACAATGCCCTGAAATAAGACGCTGAGCAGCAATGCTGCGACAGTTGTGAAGGTCGATCGTTTCACACGGATTTCCAGTCCGTCTTCCAGCATTGCCAGGGTCGCATCAATGACCGGTTGCACGTGTTCTCCCGGCCGGTTCACATCCAGAGAGCCGCCCTGCAACGCTCTGCCGTCCAGATAGCTGGTCACCACAGCCAGCGAGGCAAAAAGCGTGACCAGCACCAGCACGATTTGCAGAACGAAGGTCACAGTTTGGACCAGCGAGGAAATCCGCAGCCGATACACCCCGCCCGCAATCGAGACCGCTTGTTTAATGAGACTGGTTCCGACTTTCGTGACTTCCAGAATCGTTGCGATACCGTATCCCAGGGCTTCATGCTGTGTCATCTGCATAAAAAACTGCGCTTCAATTAAAAAGAGTACAGCCATCGCGCCCAGCCCGATGGCACAATAGAGCAGCATAAACAGTCTCCAGGCCAGCGCGAAACACCAGCGCTGCAGCTTTGTGAGAACGTACACAACAGTAAATGCCATATTCATAGGCTCAAGACAGAGCTGCGGAAAACAGGGCCTTTGCCGCTGAAGCCGCGCTTCCACTGAAGCCGCGCTTCCGCAGGTCTGACACAGATCTTATTTGATCATTAAGGGCGGATACTGCGTTAACTCGCCTTGCAGGGTTTTTCCCAGAAAACGCGCCTGCTGTTCGAACGCTCGCTGATAGCTGATGGTCTGTTTGAGCTGCGGATGTTGAAACTGTGCCTGCTTGCGTTCCTCATAGAGCGTTAAAAACACCCGCAGCCCCGAGTCGGTCAGGCGGGACACTGCGCCCATCTCCTCCTGGAAATCGGCTCGCTTCAACATCCGCTTATTCAGGCAGCTCAGGACAATCGAGTCGATAAAGGGCGCCCGGAACTCTTCCATCAGATCAAGCGGCAGCGAAGGCCGCCCATAGCTGTCGGCATGTAAGTAGCCAGCATAGGGGTCGAGCCCGACGATATTGACCGCGGAAAACAGCTCATTGGCCAGGAGCGCGTAGCCGAAACTGAGCAAGGCGTTGACCGGATCGGTCGGGGGCCGCCGCACCCGGGTGCGAAAGGAGAACTCCGACGGCTCGATCATCTCATTGAAGACCGAAAAATAGGCTGCCGAGCCTTCTCCTTCGTGTCCCCGAAGCTGTTCGATTCGTACGGCCTTGCGGCTTCGTTTCAGCGCAGCCTTCATCTTTTCGGCTGCTTTTTCGATCGCTGACGAGCGTTCTTTCCTGGCATAGCGCAGCAGCATGGTGCGCATATTGCTCAATTTCCCGATCACGAACTGCCGGGCCAGAGCCAGTGTCTGTTCTGCATCCAGGGCAGCGCGGTACTGCGCGCGGCGCAGCAGGCCATTTTTCGAGGCTGCGGGCAGCAAGCGTCCGACAAAGCGTCCCCGCTGGGTCAGATAGCAGACTTCAATCTCTTTTTCCAGCAGTGTCTGTACGGTGGCTGCCGTGATACTGGCCTGACCAAAGACCACGACCTGTGAGACATTGATTAAGGGCCGGTCGAGCAAGACCGTGTTTTTCAGGGTCACCCGCAGGCGTTCACCGGTCTTTCGCAAGACTGCCCCCTGTTCCTGAATATAGACAACTGCCATTCTCTTTTCCTCCTGAACATACGCAGGCGTCGAGTCCTGCCCGGCGCGGCCGCTGTTTTAGAAGCGGGGCCAGCGTCTGCGTGTCTTGATGCGTTCCACCTCTCGCGGCAGACAGATCGTATACAGGCTGCATCTCGGACACTTGCGGCTATAGCGGCCTTCGGGGCGCTGCCCTGTGTTCATCAGCGCATGAACCGCCTCAATTGTGTGAAGTGTCTGCGCGCGCAGCCTGCGGCTGAACCGCACAGCTTGCCTTGTCCGGGAGGCGGCATAATAGAGATAGCCTTTCCGAATAGGGCGTTTCAGGCCGCGCATTTCTTCCAGGCACAGGGCCTGGGCGCAGAGCTGGATTTGCTGATTTTTCCACTCACCGGGTCGGCCTTTTTTATACTCTACCGGCCAGATGCTCTCTGCGCGCTCTTCCACCAGGTCGGCCAGTCCGACAAGGCCGTAGCGGTCGGAATAGAGCCAGACGGTCCGTGTTTGAATCACGCCGTCCAGGACACTGCGTTCAGAAGAATCGCAGCGTTCGTGCAGCAAAGCCCCTTCAAGCGTGTCGGCACTCTCGTAAAACTCACCGGCCACAAACTGATACCAGGCGCTTTTCGGGCAATAGCTGTACTGATTCAGACTCGAAATCGGAATATAGTCCATCAGAGATGGCAAGCACAGACCAAGCCCCGGGGCTCGGCCCATGCCTGCCTCAGCGCGCGCGTGTTCACCTCATTCAGTTCAATTCCGGGACAAACCCGGAGCGTGTCTAATAACCTTTGGCCAGGGCTGCGAGTTGCTTCTGGCCGTGATGCAGAATCGTGTCAATCCGTTTGAGAGGTAAGCAGAGCTTTTCGCTGATTTCACGGCGCTCATAGCCATTCATCCGCAGGGTAAAGACCGCGCGATAGTCCTCATGTTTCAAGCTGTCGATCCACTGCATGACCAGCGTCCAGGTCTCTTGTTTTGTTAAGAGCTGCAGGGGATCGCAATGGTGTGTGAGATCGTACTGGACATGATGGAAGCTTTCGTCAAACGCGAAATGATCTGCGCCGCAACCGCGCTTTCGGCTGAATTTCCGTTTGAGATGGGCGACGCAGCGATGATGTGTAATTCGGCGTGTCAATGCCTTGAGAGAGGACTTACTGCGCAGTTCCTGTTTCTGGGCCTTGATCAGCAGCACAGACAGGCTTTCGTACACGATCTCCCGGGCATCTTCGGGATGGCATCCCAGTTTCTGGGCGTATTTGACGGTAGATTTCAGGAACGAAGGGCAAGCCAGGCGCTCTCTTGTTCCCAGACTGCGTTCGACGTCTCTGGCGAATGATCGTAAATAGTTCATATGCGTCCTCCTGCAGAAGTTGAGTGCATCAGGTCGATCGATCAATTCTTGCCGAAGAAGTCTGGCAGTGGAGAGCGCAGAACATGCAGTCAGATCACAGGAGAGCTCTCGTCGTGTCGCCCTCTTCGGCGTATGGTACTGACAAAGCTGTACGAGACAACGCTGTACTACGTATGTCTTTCATGAAGAATGTCCTTGTATGAGTATCATGAAGCGTATGGGGACTCATTCCGTCACAGCGGCTTCTTTTTCTGTCACAGCGGTTTCTTGTTCTATAATATAGTATAGGATTCTTTGAGAAAAATCCGGAAAAAAATTTTACTTTTTTTCACAACCTGTTTCTGCCGGAGGAGGGTTTTTGCCGTGCTGATGGGTGTTTCAGGCCGTTCACAGGTCTAGCGCAGGCGTATGGTCTGCCCCATGCCGATCGCTGTTTTGCGTCCAGTGCCGCAGAAAAAAGCGAAATCCGCCAGCAGATTCATCCGCGCAATCAGGTCTGGCGGGGCCTGCGAATCGAGCTGATAGGTTACACGTCCTGTAAAACCGATCAGAGAGACCCGTTTCGTCTTCAGCAAAAGGGTTTCCAGGTGATACAGGCGGGCAATGCCAGTATGAAATTCGACCTGTTCATCGAAATCGTCGGGAAAATGCACGAGTCGGCAGAACTCCTCGAAGCGTAGACGATAACTGCGAAAGACCAGACGCGAATCCGGTAAGGGGAAATCGACATTTCCCCGCCGGAAACTGGCAGGAGTCAGGAATTGCAGCGTTATTTTGCGCAGACTGTGCGACGCCGTGTCAATCAATTGCTCATAAGGAACATAGGCGCACCAGGGGCTGCTGCCGTTCTGTGACACCAGCACGTCGGTGACCTTAAAGTTCGAGCCACCAAGGCGAAAAAGCGGTTCCGGGCGATCCAGAAAGTAGCGGCTGAAGGTTGGAAAGATCGAGTCTTCCAACAAGCATATTCGGAGATAGCAAGGCGTCCCGGCCCGCAGGTCGTATTGGCACGGCAGGCGGAAGCCATCGAAATTTTTCGTCGGTTCCCCAATCCCCAGAGGCGACAGGGTATAGGGGCGATACTTGCTGTCATCGTGCAGACGCCGCGCCACGGTCGGGTCGACCTGCTCCAAGAGATTCAGGAACATCCCCTGCACCGTCGCTCCCTGTACGTGCGGCACAGGGGCGTTCTCAGTCGGGTAGCCTTGCAAAAGAATGCTGAATGGCATAAGGTTTTTACCTCGCTGTGTAGCAAAAGCCGAACGCTTCCGTTAAAGTTCAACGTCAAAGACATGTTTGCTTTATTCATAGATAAAGCTTCTTGCGCACCGGTTTTCAGACCTTCGACGGTTCTGGCAATACAGCACGTTTTCTGAACTCGCCAAGCTGCATATAGACGTTTTTCGACTGCAATTTGAGACCGATTTTATAATCGAGCATGGTCTGTAATTCCTGAAGCCGGTTGGTCTTCCAGAGCGAGCCTTCGTGTCCGATTTTTTCCTTCACATACGCTTCGAATTTGTCTTTTTTCTCATTGATTGCGTCAGATGCCAAAGGCTCCTGCTCCCATTCGCAGAAGAGATCGGTATAGCGGGATTTCGCGTTGTCTTTTGGTGTTCTCTGCGACAGATGCAGTGTGGGGGTCACTTTAATTGATCCCAATCCGAGGGACTTGCCCATGCCGAGTTTGTGCCGGCAGCCATTCGGCAGATCCAGGGCGAATAAGAGGGCGCCGAGTTCTGCATCGCTCAAATTCTCGAAGCGAATGCGTCCGGTAAAGGTGGTTTCCGGTTTCACCGGATTGATGACGGTATGTTGGGTGTCCTCTTTCTTTTTTTCTTTGAGCTCCTTCAACACAGAAGGCTCTTCTTTCCAAAGCGTGTCGTCTTCTGCAGCGCCCGGTTTATGCCAATAGAGCTTATTTCCCCGAATATCGATGCGGCTGTTATAATGGTTCAACTGTTTGATGTCGTCGCTGCGCTGTACCAGATAGTGCTGGAACGTCGTGGGTTTTGGCGATGACAGAATTCTGGGCGTACCTTCGCCCATTAAGACATCTTCCTGCCCTTTGTCAAGGGTCGCATCTTCAAAAAAGACTCGTCCGGCAAACTCCATGTCATTGCTGCCGAAAATCGCTTCGGCAAAGTCAATACGATCCTGATCTTTGAGTTTGTCCGGGATATGATCGCCGATCTTTTTCTCATAGGCCAGGCGGAACATGGCGGTATGGCCGAATGAAATTCGCTGCCGGCCCTGTTGATCGGTCCATCTCGAATAAAAACAGGGCACAGGGTCTTTGTCGGCCAACGCGATCAAGTTCGGTACCTCTTCGGCCCGGGTGGCATCGTTCAGAAATTCTTTGACATCATCTTCGGGCACAGGAATCGGTACAGCGTTCTGCGGCGGAAATTGAATCTTCCAATCTTTTTGTTTTTTCGGCATTTCCCCGGAGACGACCAGATATTCGTTATCGAGTGGGTAAAATTCGAACTGCTGATAATGCTCACCCCGTTTTCGGAGTTCAGTCTGAGCTTGTCCCTGCTGAATCTGCCAGAACTTGTCGGAAGGCACGATTTCATATTGTTTGAACCCACACTTTCGCAACACGCCGGCCGACATCTTGTAATTTGCCCGTCCGGCTTTCCGATCGTAAGAACTCATACGCTGCTGATATTCGCGACGCAAACCGCTTTTATCGGCGAAGGCTCTGAAGTAGAGACGTTTATCATCGAAGAAGCCGAATTTGCCAAAACTGACAATTTCCACTAATGTCCTGGTCATGCCGCGCAGGGAGCTTCCGGGAACACACAATTTGCCGCCTGGGCCAAAAAATCGGGAGATGTCTTTAGCCTCTTTCTCGGCCGTGATCTCCTCTTCTGTCAGCGTGCCCCGAATGTAAAGCGGCGTGACCGTTTCAAGCTTCAGATCGATCCAGCCGGTGTTTTTGCCGTCATGATAGCGATCGAGGGCCGGAGGTTGTGGGGCTTCCACGACCTGTTCATTCAAGGGAATAAAGTTGTACGGCGCATGGGCTGACGACTGAGTCCGGGACGGTTTTTTGAAAGATGTTCCTTTTCTATTGGCACGCCTGGACGATTTTCGAGTGTCTTGAGGGCGAGGGCGATCTGTTTGGCCCCTTGTGTGAATGCTAGCTTTCGATGGAGTGGAAAGCCCTGCGCCCATTGTGAAGTAGAGTACATCTTTTCTATCCTGGATTTTGACGATTTTTTCTCCTCGCAGTTCGACTTCAACGACATGGCCGTGACGGGATGTATGCTTTTTAGGAAAATCCTCGGGATAAGGTCTGATAACTCCCTTTTGCTCGAAATGAAGTTCGGCCTGTCTTCTGTTTCCTTTAGTCTTGACGACCAGTTTTGCTTTTGCCATTATATCTGCCCTCCTTGCTGCGCGGCTTTATCCGGGTGACTGGGGAGAAGCCGGACAAAACGGCAATCGATATAGGTGGCCTGATGGGCTTCGTTGCAGCCAATGTAGTTGTAAGTTGTGATGCAGGGACGTTCGAGCAACAGACCGTTTTTATCGCTTTTCAGATCGCTGAACGGCAGAGTCAGGCTCGTTCCCCGGTCTTCTGTTATCCTTGTCCGATTCTCTGCCCGCTTGTCGATTCTTGTGCCGAACAGGACCTGATTCGCTTCGACGATGTCGACCGGGTCCCCTTTTTCGCTGTTCGCCGGATAATCGTAACGCACCCGTCCTTTTAAGGTTCCGCGGCTTCGCCACAAGAAAAGTTCTTCATCGCGATTAAATACGCGAAGACGCAGGACAAGATCTTTTTCAAGCACAGTGTCCGGCGTATAACGATCGATGATCACCTCTTCGGCCATATACGCGACAAACAACAATTCTGAGTCCAGCGTCAGGTCTTCGGCAATTGCAGCCTGAATATCAGCAACACACTCTCGTTTCCTGACCTTCGTTCGTATCGGTCGCAGGGTCAATCCATTTTCCTTTTTCGGAGTCTCAGTCATGGTGTTCCTCCTTGACATATTCCCACAAAACGTTCACATAATCTTGAAGCGCGGCTTTGGGATTTTCTTCCTGGTGATCGGCAGACACATTCAACCCTTTGTCGATTCGGAACGTTTTAGCATTCCAATCGATTTTAGCTCCCAGACCTTCAAAGACACCCCGACCGACATTTTTCTCGCCACCAATCGCAAGATCGCCCATCCACAGGTCTTTCAAAATCAGCAGGAGCAAACCACACTCGTGCGTTTTACATCTCTCGATATATACTCGGAGATGGTGAATCTCCTGCTCTCGATCGTTAAACAGAGGCATACTGTCGAAGAGAGCGCTTTCAATGGTTCCTCCGGTAAAGCGGTCGATTTTGATGCGGGTTTGCAATTCGGCCTGATAGCCGGGGAGGGGGACTTCCTGAACGTGCAGACGACCTTTCCTGGCAGTCTTCTCCTCTTTATTCACGTCGCCGAACAAGCTCTTGAGCACCGGTTCCGCTGATGTCCCAATGGTGTTCAAAATGCGTTCTGCTCTGACTCGAATCGCCCCTTTTAACGAACTGCCGGTCAAGATCGGCTTGGCCTTTGAACTGATATGCACCGCATCCGGCATTTTCGGGTCGGCGGCATAGGATCGGATGATCAACGAATGCTTGAGGCGCAGCGTCACATCCATGCACAGGCGATCTTCATGACGTTCGCAGGCTTCAGCTAAGTCCTTCGCTTCTACGATATGCTCATCCCAGTGTTGTTTTGACAGCCAGTGTAAGATTGCCCCCTGATCGGAAAAGTCAAAATGGTACAGTGAAGATCGCTCCTCAAGCAGGACCACTTCTCCCAAGCCGTTATTTGTCTTGGCTCCTAAACGGACTTCTCCATTTGCGAGCATGGCGTACAATGTTGCCGCCATCTGCTTGACGAATGCTCGTTCGGATTGTCGGTAGCGCATCTCCAGGTTCAGCGAAAAACATGCCCCTGGTTCGACAAGTTCATAGTCGTATTTGCCGGTTTTTTCAACAACGCCCGTTGTATTATCGATTTTGATGCCGTCCCGAATAACAACTGTCGCTGTTTCGCCTTCAGAGAGATGCAAATCCGAGCAGCGTAACAGGCTTTGATGACCTTTGCTCTGACCATCAGGCTGTTTTTCCGTATAGCCCCAGAAACGTTTCAGCTCGTCCTGATGATCTTCCTGAAATGTTAAAGGCAGCGCGTGTGTTGCGGCATGCTGTAAGGCTCCGATCAGGCTGGTCGCTGGGATAAAAACTTGTTGCTTACTATCGAGCAGAATGTCCAGCTCACTTCGTTCGCTGTTCCCATTTCCGATGTGGAGGGGAGATTGGCATTGGAGTATTCCTTGTATCATAATTTTTCCGCTGAGCGGATCCCTTGTGTTTGCCATCAGTTTCTCCCTCCTTCCCTGTCTTTCCGTTTACGCATCATTGAGAGAAAAATGACCCAATAACGCTTGTAAAGCCGTGCATTCAATTCGTCTTCCTTGTCGAGTCTCAGCGAAAAATCATCGACAAAGTTCTGAAGATTCGATGCAGACGTTTTTATCACAATCCGGGCATCGATCTTTTCCGTCAGCAGATAACTCAACAAGCTTTTCCGCGTGTTGTGGCAGTCTTCCAGTTGGGCTTTGGCGGTCTTACGAAGATCCTTCAAAAAATCATGCCATTCCTTGGTGCTGGCGGCGTTGCTAATAGTATTTTCGAGCCGTCCGAGCAAGGAGTTGGTCGGGAGCCGCAAGAATTTACTCTGAGCTTGAATCGCCAGAAATTCCGTCTTTTTTTCAAGAGTCTGAACAAGTAAGGTGCTGAGGATTTCGCGAGTCATTTCCGGGACCTTGCCTTCCGGCTTCACAAGAGAGGGTTTATGAGTCTCTTGCAGCTTCAATTCCTTTTCGGTCTGCCAGGCGAAACGGCAGCGGCCAAAACCCTGATGAGTGCGTTCGCCGATGCCGCTCATTTCTAAGTCAGCGAGTTTTCCCGCATCGTACGCACCGAGTTCAAGCAAAAAACTCGAGCCAGCCAGGAAACAGTATTCGGAAGGGGTTCGCAGACGCCAGACTCCGACGAAATTTTCCGAATTGCCCTGTCTGGTTCGGGCTTTTTCAACGTTCACGCTACATCCCAAGATCCTGCTGAGATATGCTGTCAGATCCTTTGAATCGGTCGATGGAAATCCATGTTCGTTATAGATAATCGTATCAGAGAGCAGTGACAGAGAAATTCCTCTTTCATCGCTCCATTCAGCCGGCAGGCAAGAATCGGAGGCATATTCCCGGGCCTCTTCCTGAAGAAAGACGAAACGAATCTTGCCATATTGGACGTTCTTCGAGCGGCCCAGATAGGCGGCCCATTGCAGATCGCATATGTCCAGCAGGTGCTGCAAATCCTCTTTTTCTCCAAGAATGCAGCCTTCGAAGCAGTACCCCGGATCGATCGATTCGTAGGTAAAGATCTTTTCGCCGTCGGTGATGCCGGTGTTGCGATCTCTGGCATGGTGGAAATTCAAACTTGTCTCGACCTCTTTCTTCTGCCATTCTTTCTCATTCAACCGGCCAAATCCTTTGACTTTCTTTGTCCTCAGCAACGGCTTTTCTTCCTGGTAGAGAAAATCGTACAGCTTTTCGGCATATTTCTCTTGCCGGATCGATACCGGCAACGGAAAATAGGGCTGCTGTTCTCCGTCGGCATCTTCTACAGTCAGGTAGGCCGGGCCAAAGCTCATTCGTCCTCCCACAAAACACTCGCGAAAAAACGAATCGTCACAGGCTGTTTCTCCAGAGCCTTTCGGCAGCCGATCCAGGCAGCGTTTTGCCAGGGTTCCCAGAATCATATTGCCGGGAATGTATTGTTCAGTTTTCACGATATTCGGATCGCCGGCCCTCGACGTCAATACCAAGGGCATTTCATTGTACACTCTGTATTTCAGACAGAACATTCTACCACCTCCTTCCAGGCATCCTGCAGCGATAAGTTCTGTTCTCCATCGAATAAGGCGCACTGAACATCGCCGAAGCCGCGGTTGCGTTTGGTGCCAAAAGCCCGAAAATTCGCGCAGGCCAAAATCAAGGTGTTCAGAATCGATTTCTTTTGCAGCGTATCCTCGATGTCAATGCTGATCGTGCCGGAAAAGACCAGTCCTACCCGAAGTACTCTGATGCGGCGCAGGGAGCTTTGTTGTGCGACGCCGTTTTCGTCAATTGCCGTCTGCTGGCGGACTTCGCTCAGAACTTCCGAAATTTTATCGCGGGAAAGAATGTCACTATATTCTTTGTTTGCCAGCAAATATTGCAGCCAGGCATAATTCCGCCCGTACTCCTGAAGCGTCAGATTGGAAAAATACACCGGTGTGGATTGGAACTGTCCGGGAATGCCAAAGGCCCGTTCAATTTCAAGTCTTGTGTCAGACTCTGCAAGTTCGAGCATTTCCTGCACTTCCAAGGCTGCATCGAGTAACACGCCCTTTACTCTCTTTGCCGGGCAATAGGGCAGGCCGACATCATCGAACACAACATCCGTATCGATGCGTGCGCCAAACCCTTCGCCGGAACCGATCAGGGTCGGCGATTCCAAAGTCAGTGTGATCGTATAATCGCTCATACGCTCTGTCCTCCTTTCTCCTGTACGGCAACAAAATCGGGATAAAACTCCAGCAATTCGATCAGATCGAAGTATGGAGTTCTTCCTTTATCAAATAGGGTTTCATGGTAATCCCCGCCCGCGATTTTCGGCAGCTCACGATCGCGAAATTTCATCTCCTGCACAAATTGTTTGCTTGCCGATTCAGACAGCGTCAAAACCTGCCGCAAATCATGAATCTTATTGTTCGGCCACTCCTCGCGCAGCGGCTTCAATGCTAATAGGATCTCATCAAAATTTCGCCCCTTCTTATGCCCTTGATCCTGTTTTGTGACGCGATAAGGACGGAACAAGAGTTTGCCCTGAGTTGCCTGGAAATATTTCGACCGGATCGTCCCAAGATCGCCCAGAATACCGCCCATCGAGATCTGGAAATCGAGAAAGGACGCACTTTCATCGTCGTTGTCCTTTTTGGATTTTTTTGCGCTGGTACAGAGTTCTGCGGCCATATCGTAGCCACGGGAAAAAGGATACTTGCTCTTGACAATTGCGATTCCGGCGCAGGCCGTCAGCTTCTTCCCTCTTTTACAATGCTCCTCTTCAAAAAATTCGAGAAAGAGTTTTGAGAAATAGATGCCTAATTTACCGTCACAGACGAAGGTGATGTCATCGCCGCCCAACATGATGTATCTGATCGGCAGAATGGAATCTTCATCGGATCCCAGAAACTTCATGATCTTGCCATAGTTATCGACAATATGCTCCAAAAGACGTTCAAACGCTTTTTCCGTGCCGGCTTCCACATCGCGCGAAAAGATGCGGAATTCTTGCAGAGAAGCAGGCTTGTTGAACTTTCCGCTCATGTCGTTACCGTCGATATGCACGATCGCTACATGGCTGTCCTCGCCGTGTTTTTGGCCTAATCTGTCGATCTGGTCGGTAAAAATATATGTTCCACTCAGTTGCTTACGATACTTTTGTTCTAAGTCATCCTGTTCCTGCTTTGCCCCTTTTAATTTTGCATAAGTCACACTCGATACAAAATTTTGCTCTGTTGGATCGACTTGATCGTTCCACTTATCCATTGACAAGCCGCTGCGAGAACACTCGGCAGTGATGCCGTGACGGGGAATCGTGCTTTGAGGCGGATGCTGCGAGCGGTTTTCGGCCAGATTTTTATCGAGTTCTTTTTTGACGTTCTGAAAATTCGTGTCCAGCTCATTCTGCGTGGTCGCGTAATACGCAACGGCTGTTATAATTCCCGGGGCGTCGATCAACAGATTCTTCGTCCATTGTCTGATAAATGCCTCTGCATATTGTGCAGCATTCGTTGTGTCATCACCCTTGAACAAGAGCAGTGCGTTGCCGCCGCCGATGTAGCCGACATCGAAGCGGTCGCGCTGCTTGAACAATGCGGAGGGATTATCTTTCCAGTGATCAAGCACGAATGTTTCCCCAGCTTTGGGAAACATCTCATCAATCACGCTTTGCAACGGCTTGCAATAGATGTACTGCACCAGATGCGATGCGCCGATAATTTCCTTAATTTTATTACTGGCGGCATAAATATACTGTTGGATGGAGACCGTATCGAGCATCACGGCCTGAATGGTTTGCGGCATATTCCACCTCCTGAATCTGTGTTTTTTCAGGAGTGCGGAAGCGCAGCCTTCGCATTCCTGAGCTTCGCTAATATTTATTTTAGAATACGGCGAAAAGCCAGTACATACGAGGACAATTTGCCAAAAGTCCTGAGTATCCACATGAGAATCTTCCATATCATCGGGACACTACAGGCCACTCTGACAATTTTTTCTTGAAACAAAGGAATTATGAAGATCGTCGATTGAGAAAATATAGATATCGGTATCCAGGCAATATCTCATAGCAAGGCTTCTCGTTCTTCAGGCTGTCCCTGTGCTCCACGTTGAAGAGGAGCATCAGCACATGAAGCGGCCATTCTGTTGAGAAAAATATGCCATTGCGCCTCGCTTATCGGAGTGGGCCTCGGCTGTTTTTGAACTGCGGGATATTCGAGCGCCTTTATCACCATGCAGAGGGCATCAATATAGTGATCCTGGATCCGATCGATCTCATCTTTGAGCAGCTCTCTAAAAGCAGAAGAGTCAACTCTCAATAATATGCTGATACTTCAGGACATTCATGATGTTGGTATACAGCGTAAACAACGAATTCGCAAAATTTAATTTTGCCCGTTCTGTAATGTTGTTCAGATATTGGTATGAAAACCCGACAAAAACATCTCGCTCACTCCGTTCAACATAGCGATTGATTTCATCCTCAGTAAGCTGATTAAACACGATTAAATCATAACGTTTTTCATGGAAATCCGGGCTAAAAATATCTTGTTCTGTGTCAAAGACATTATGAAGAAGACGAGATTCAACATGTTTAAACTTCATCGCATGCAGCTGCCTCTCCATTTTTGTCATATTCGTGTCAGATCCACTGATGACCAGCAATTTCTTCTTCTTTTTGAGGAGGGTTTCTATGGCCTGACTTTCAATGAGTTGTTGAAGATTGTCACCACCAGTTCTCAGCACCTCTTCAACTTGCCCGGCAATTTTTTTCCTGGTGGATTTGATAAGTCCAATATAACTTCCAATGCCAACAGTTAAAATAACCGCTCCAAACACAAATACCAAATTATTTTCTCGGTGTATTTTATTTTTAAAGGCTTCCTGCTCGACTCGAAGTTCTTTGATGGCCTGCGCATGTTTTTGTTCGATCAGTGTAAACTTTTGCTCTCGTAATTCTTTTGACACACCAGTGAATTCATTTTTTATATCTAAACGGTTCTCAAGAGTTTCAATTCTCGCTTCTAGTTTTTCAATCTGCGTCTCCTGAGCACTGGCCGGGAATATTTTCCCAATAACAATCAAAATCAGCATTACAATAATTACGACTCTATAAGTATGGTTATTTTTCATAAGCACCTCTTTAGTCTACTTAATAAACAACCCCAGGGAAAGGTAAAATGGTGGGTAAAGCCTTATTAGCTGCGATATTGTCCAATTTCATAAGGACAAAAGTATGCAAACGTCGCTAATTTGGGACGTTCTCTCAAATAATTATACCCAAATATCCCAAATTGGAAAATTACACAATCAATTCCAACCAGTACTTATGACATAATCTGATGCTCAAAATATGATAAACTTCGAGTAGAAAAACTTAGCCACAACAGTATTGTGCTTTGTTATCGTAAAGGCTCTTTATCCTCTACTTCTACCGTTTCATATTAGGGATTATAGCGGTAGAACGGACTATCTCATCATCTCAAGTAACTGAGATGTCGGGCGCTCGTGGGAGTATTACTGCTTTCGCTCGACTCCTAGTCTCTGAACCTTGTCAAGCCCTTGGATACGTCTATATCCTCCATCTTGACCTTGGCTGCCGGTTGTCTGTCCCTCAGATTTTCTGGCAATTCACCCGATTTTCACCTATCACTCACGTAATAGAGGGCCCCTTGAGCCATTCACTCGAAATATGTTTTAATCAGACTACAATACTAACTCCCTGTCCGATAATCAGACCGTTAAACAGAGAACGAAAATTTCCAGGGGTATTCGACAAAGCATAGTATTTATATTTTTTATTAAGCATATTGACATGTTCATCTGGGAGCTTACTCTTGTCTCCATTGTTATATGTATAAACGATCAGGGGAACTTTTTTTTCAGTCGACTGTAAAAATGTTAACACTCTCTGTAACCGTTCCGAGGAATTTGTAGAATTATTATATGAATATACCATAAAATCGCATTCATCCTTTTGAGGGGGGGGCTTGTGATAAACTTTCCATTCGTGTATACTCTTAAAACCATTATTCTGCAATTCCCCAATGATTTCGCTATCATCAACATTTTCAGTCTCTACTGCCCAAATAATTTTAGTATTTTTTATAGCTTTTCGGAAGTCTAATATTCCGTATATTTCATCATCCTTTTTCTTCATGTCCTCTTTTAACTTGATTATCTCATGCAGTTCGTCCTCTGATTCTTTTTGGAGAGCCTTTGTTTGTTTTCTAGTTTCCTGTAGCTCTTGTGCTTGCCTATTTAGTCCCTCGATTTTATTTCTTACATCTTCATTAGATTGCCTGAAATCCTCTTGTATTTGTTTAAAGTCCTTATATTGTTTTCCTATGAAAGTAGCGAAGCCTCCTAAAACAGCAGACAAAATTCCGAGACCCCACTTTGTCAGTGTTGTTATTGATTTATTTGTTTCATCGAAAGTGTGTTTTATTGCATTGAAATGCTGAGTCGAATGCTCTTTCCATATAAATTCTTTATTACATTCTGTGTTAACTTTAGTATCTAGTTTAGAAAATTCAAGAGAGAACTCCTTCTGTATTTTACTCGTTTCGCTTTCTATGGCCTGGAGAATTTGAGGTTCTAGTGGTGTAGAAGTCTGTGTCTGTTGTTGTGATTGGGTTTGTGCAGTCGTATTGAAAGCCCCAACTAAACTGATAAAGAACACTATAGTGATTGAAAGATAATCAATTCGCCACATATTCGATAAATTTCCTCTATAAAGCTGTATTAACTTTGCATAATATCTCCCTCTGCACTTTTTCAGCCTTTCAAATTCTTACATTATCCCCTTCATAGCCTCTACGTTGTTATTATCAGGGCATCAGGATTTTTTGAAAATTTACTGCTTTATTTACATCACTCCATTATGGGCTTCAACAAAGATTTGTTGCATTAGGAGCTTATACTAAATTTGGGATACTGCCAAAGAAACGTCAAGAGAAAAATACGCGGATCTAGATTTCTCCGAGCGAACAGGCAGGGACCGAACCCCTGCTGATGCGGGAAAGCAGTTCCATCGGAAGATCCGTGCAATCGGGAGTCATAACGTCAGAACGGACGGCGATCACAAAGCTGCGATCTGTTTTTGATAATCCGGCAGAATAGCTGGCGAAGCTCACTCGTAACGCAGGGCGCGGATGGGGTCCATGGCAGCGCCCTGCGAGGCTGGGTAGAGGCCGAAGACAATGCCAACCAGGACTGAAATGCCGACGGCGATCGGGATGCTTTGCCATGAGATCAGGGTGCGCCAGCCTGCCAGCTGACCGATCAGGCTGGCCCCAGCAAGACCGAGGATGACGCCGATCAGGCCGCCGACTGTGGTCAACACCAGCGTTTCAAGCAAAAACTGGGCCAGAATCATCGTCCGGTCAGCACCGATGGCGCGGCGAATACCGATTTCACGGGTGCGCTCGCTGACTGTGGCGAGCATGATGTTCATAATGCCGATTCCCCCAACCAGCAGGGAGATGCCGGCAATGCTGCTCATGACGATATTAAAGATCTGCTGGGTCTGCCGACTTTGCTTCAACAGTTCCCGCGGCACAATTATGTCATAATCCCGGGCCCCATGATGCAGGCGGCTCAGGATACTGCGCGTCAGTCGGGCCACTGTCGCGACATCGTCCGGACGTCTGGTCAGCATGGAAATTTCCTGAATACGCTCGCTGTCAACAGCGTGTCCCAGCAGGGAAGATGTTGACAGGGGGATGATGATCCGGCGGTTGATATTGCCGAGTGTTGTCGTCAGGTGTTGTTTCTCGGAAACAGCTTTATTCTTCAGCGTTCCCACGACGCGGAACCAGTCGCTGCGGATTTTCAGCATCTCGCCGATCGGATTACGGAACGCAAACAGCGCCTGCCGCAGCTCGTCTCCCAGCACACAGACCCGGCGCGCATTTTGCAAATCAGTGGGAAGCAAAAAACGTCCCTCTGCCAGCTCAAGCCCAGCGCTGCTGTAATAGTCCGGACTGGTTGCGATGATTTCTTCCTGCAGCAGTTTGTGCTGATATTGCACGCTCAGGCTCACTGCCCGCAGCGGCGCAATGGCCGTGATCGATGGAGAAACAGCGGCAATGCGGTCGGCATCGGCGCGACTCAGTCCTTCTGAAAGCTCTTCGCGACCGCGCTGAAGCGGCTTGTCCGCAGGCGAAAGCGCTTTGACAAGCAGAACATTGCTGCCCAGAAGCTCGATCTGCTCTAAAATTTCCTGCCTGGCGCCGGCCCCGACCGCCAGCATCGCGATAATCGCTCCAATGCCGAAGACAATTCCCAGAACACTCAGAAACGATCGAAGTTTGTGCAGAAGCACAGCCTTGATCGCCACGTCGAGCAATGCAAACGCCACCGGCATTGCTCGATCTCTTCCGGCCTTTGCCTGGGGAATAATGGAACGATCTGTCGCCTTTGGCAGCCCGGCACGCGGGGAGACGCGCTGTTCCTCGCGCTCGATGCAGCCGTCTCTGAGGTGGATGATACGCCCGGCGCAGGCTGCAACGTCGGCATCGTGGGTAATAAGGACGACCGTACGACCCTGCTGATGGAGTTCTTTCAGCAGGCTCACGATCTCCCGGCCGCTTGTGCTGTCGAGGTTACCGGTGGGTTCATCTGCCAAAATCACGCACGGATTCATCACTAAGGCCCGTGCAAGAGCTGTGCGCTGCATTTCACCGCCGGAGATCTCGGAAGGACGATGATGCACGCGCTTACTCAGACCGACTCGTGCCGCCATTTTTTCGGCCCGGTCTCGTCCCTGGCGCTTCCGGCTTTGTGCGCAGTATGCCTGATCATAGAGCAGCGGGGCTTCAATGTTCTGCAGAACGCTGTACTGGGGGAGGAGGTGAAACGATTGAAACACAAAGCCGATTTTTTGATGACGAATTCGGGAGCGCTGCGAATCAGAGAGTTCGGCAACGTCGATACCGTCAAGCAGATAGCGGCCGGCTGTGGGACGATCCAGACAGCCCAGCAGGTGCAGCAGCGTCGATTTCCCTGAACCTGACGGTCCTGCAATCGCGAGAAATTCCCCTTCAGCAATGTCTAAATCCAGGTTCTGCAGAGCAGGAATGCTTTTAGCGCCTTTTCGATACAAGCGGCTGACAGTATGCATGGACATGAGCATGTGGCTCATTCTCCCAACAATGCTTTGACTTTCGCTTTCAGTTCGCTGAGATCAGAGGTCTTGACCGTGTAGCCGTTGGAAAGCCAGGCGCTGAAATCCTGCTGCACATAATCACCATAGGCTGTGGAGAGCAAAATGGGGATCTCCTTGTTCACCTTCCGGATGCGCCGCAGAAATTCCGTGCCGTCCATCTGGGGCATTTTAATATCCAGCAGAATCAGATCGATCTCCTGATGCTCTTTCAGGCGTTCAAAGGCTTCCAGGCCGTTTGACGCAGTGAGCGTTTTGTAACCGGCATCACTGAACTCTTCTTCATACAGAAAACGGATATGTTTTTCGTCATCAACAATAAGTATGGTTTTCATGTCATCGTATCTCGTCATCCTTGCCGGGATCCAGAGGCAGGTTGATTACGAATGTGACCCCCATGCCCGGTCGATTGTGGACGCTGATGTTGCCTTTATGATTTTCGATAATCTTCCGAATAACGGCAAGTCCTAATCCGGTTCCAATCCCCTTGGTTGTAAAAAACGGGTTGAAAATATTATCGATAATTTCCGGCAGAATTCCTCCGCCGTTGTCACTGACTTCGACCGTCACGCCGCCGCTCATCGACAGCGTGTTATAGGTCATAATATTTATCAGCCCCTTATGTTCCGAGGTCTGTTGCAGCGAGTTTGTGAAGAGATTGATAAAGACCTGTTTCATCTGCCGCACATCAGCCCGGATGCTGTCAAGGTCTTTAAAAAAGCAGGTGTTCACTTCGACGTCATGGGCCTGAATTTCACATTCCAGCAATTCCAGCGCACTTTTAATAATCGCATTGAGCTGACAGTCTTCAAAATAGAGATGGGTTTCTTTCGAAAAGATCAGGATATCCTGAAGAATTGCTTCCAGCCGGCTTGACTCTTCTGAAATAATATGAACGTATTTTCTATGCTTTGCATTCAGTTCTTCATCGTTTAACAAGCGTCTGGCAAATCCGCCGACGCAGATAATCGGGTTGCGGATTTCGTGAGCCACATCAGCGGCCATCTTCCCCAGTGCGGTCATTTTTTCCATCTGGACCAGCTGATCCTGAGCTTCCCGGAGTTCCTGATTGCGTTTCTCGACATTCGAATACAACATCGCGTTATCGATCGCCAGGGCCGCCTGATTTGAAAACATTTGCAGGAAATTCACGTCATCTTCACGAATCGGCACGTTGTTATATTTATTATCCACATAAATCACACCGATCGCCTGATCTCTGACAATAAGCGGCACAACAGCAAAACGATCGATATCCAGCAAGCGTGAGATCGACTGGCAGTCTCCGAAACAGGCATGGATATCAGTGATGTTAAAAGCGCGTTTTTCCAGGACTGCACGGGCCAGAATTCCCTGATCCGGATTCAGGGGCAGCCAAATGCTTTTTGCAATTTTTTCAAAGGAGGTCTCGTCAGCCTGATCGGAGTCAGGCATTTCCACGATCGTGTCAACCAGGGATTTCTGTGTGACGGCCTTATTCTGCAAGATGTGAATGGCTTCGTCCGCCGAGCCCGGGTCGACCCCCAGCATACCGCGCAGGGTCTGGTTGCGCTCGTCAGCAATAAACAACATCGCGCGATTAAAGCCCAATCCGCCCCCGATCGTCACACCGGTCAGAATAATTCGCAGTAAGCGGTTCAATTTCACGGTAGAACGCATGGCCGTATTGATATGGTAGAGGATCGAAAGTTCGCGCAGGCGCAGGAGGTTGTCCAGGGCCAGCTCTTCCATGCGTTCGTAAAAACGGGCATGTTCGATCGCGACCGCAGCGCTGCCGGCAAAGGAACTCAGCAGACAGATATCATCGTCGCTGAAACGGTGATCACTGTTATCCGGGTTCTTGTCATAAGAGGCGATGGTCCCGATTGCTCCCTGCTTGCCGATAATCGGGACACAGATCAGCGAGAATGAGATGTGCTGCATCACCGTTGTGTCCCTGAGCTCGGGCGTGATACGGTCAAGTTTAATCGCTTCTCCGCGTTCAACGACTTTTCCGGGGATGCCTTCGCCAATTTTCAGAGCAACAGTGGAACTGTTCAGCTCGACATCTCCATGAAACGATTTGATCTCCAGCAGGGTGTGCTCGCGATTCAGCAGACGTAAAATGCAGCCTCTGGCATTCATCAGGTCAGCGCTGTTTTTGGTAATCAAATCCAGCAGTTCGTCGAGGTTCAGGGCTGAGCTCAAGGCGTTACCGACTTCATAAACCCTCATCTGCTCTTCCCGCTTGCGTTCCAGCCGGCGATGCAGACGGGACTGTTCGATCATCCCACAAATCTGAGCAGCCAGCGTCGAGAGCAGCAAGCGCTCATCTTGGCTGTACTCACGCCTGTCAAGAGTCCAAAGCGCGATCGAACCGGTGCATTTCTCATGCTCATCGACAATCGGTATCACGAAGACGCTGCGAAAGAACAGCCCAGAGGCATCATCCTGGTCCTGCATCAACACTGCGGCCTGCCGGCAGGAGAAAAAATCGAAGCCGGCAGGGATCGGCTTGTCTGGAACAACGAGCGGCAAGAGCGTCCGTTTTTTGCGCTCAAGTTCCTCACGGGTCATGCCGTAGACGAGTTCTATGCTCTGCTGGGAGGCATCATGTATGTGGATCGAGCAGACGTGAGCGCCGCTGGACCTGGCGATATCCCTGACGATTTGCTTCAGGCGCTCATCCAGCGGGGTCGTCAGAAGAGCCAGTCGTCCTACACGATATAAGAGTTCGATGTCCATGTCTGAGGAGAGCAGTACACGGCAGGCAGTTCCCGAACGGACAGGGAGTCATGGCTGTCCAATGTCTTACGCTCAGACTGCTGTTTTCTGCCAATCGGCAAGCTTATCCAGAATGTTTTTCACGAGCTTTGGCATACAGTCGTTCATAGGCTTCGGCGCTGACCTTCCAGGAAAAATCTTCCTGCATGGCTCGACGCTGCAGCGACTGCCAGGCCTCCTGATTCCGATAGACCTCAAGAGCTGTGCGCACAGTATCCAGGAGCGCAGCAGGCGCGGCCTCGCTGAGGAAAAATCCGGTTCCGTCGGCAGCAGCCACCATATCTCTGACACTGTCATTCAGGCTTCCGACAGGGCACACGATCGGAATCGTTCCATATTTCAATGCGCAGAGCTGCAGGCCTCCCCAAGGCTCATAGCGCGACGGCATCAACAAGATGTCTGCACCGGCAAGCAGCCTATGCTGCAAACTTGGGTCATGTTCGAGCCGCAGTCCCATGTTCCTGGGAAATTTTTCCCGAATGACATGAAAGAGCCGGTGAAACTTCTCCTGTCCAGTTCCCATGATGATCACGTTCACATCCATCGCCAGGATCTCTTCAAGCGTTTTTGCGACAAGATCAGCACCTTTGCGATCGTCAAGATGCGACGCCATGCTTATGACGGGCCTATGGACAGCGTCGTCCAGTGAAAACTCATCGACTAAGGCCGTGCGGCAGGCACTTTTTCCTTGCAGCGCTTCCAGGTGGTACTGTTGCGGAATCAGCGGATCGTTCTCAGGACTCCAGAGAGCATACTCGATCCCGTTCAGCACTCCATAGAGATCGTCACGGCGGTGGTGCAGCACGCCTTCCAGTCCGCAGCCCAACCCTTTCTGCTGAATTTCCAGGCTATAGGTCGGACTGACGGTTGCGAGAATGTCGGCCCACAGCAAACCGCCTTTCATCAGATTAATTTTCCCATAAAACTCGAGGCCGTCAGGCGTAAACACATCCCAGTCCAGGCCGGTCAGATGCATGTCGTAATGCCAGAATACGCCTTGATGAGAAAGGTTGTAGATGGTGAACAGGGATGCGGTCTCTGCGAAGCGAGAGTCCCGGCGATACAATTTCTCCAGGTACACCGGGACCAGACCAGTCTGCCAGTCACAGCAGTGCAGGAGATCAGGGATAAAATCCAGTGCCTTGCAGACTTCCAGCACAGTTCGTGAAAAATAAATAAAGCGTTCAGCATTATCAGGGTAATCTCCCTGCGAATCACCGTAGAGATGGTCGCGGCGATAATAGCCGTCATTTTTCAGAAAGTAGACCGGGACAGCCCCGCTTCCGAGACGCCCCTCCAGCACTGCACAAGGCTCAACGCGGGTGGAAATTCCGACATCCAGCTGTTCCACGCACATCGACAGATCGAAGGCAGCAGCATCGGTCTGCTTATACTGCGGAGTCACGATCCGCAGATCATGCCCGCGCGCTTTCAAGGCTTGCGACAGAGAGCCTGCAAAATCGGCCATGCCTCCGGTTTTCGCAAACGGGGCGACCTCCGAAGAAACCATGAGAATGTTCATAATGCATTCCTGGAAATCAGGTTCCTGAAAACAGACCGTGATCAGTATTGATCAGGCGCTTGCTTCGCGTAAAAATTTCGCAGCATCTTCAGGAGGCGTTGGATTGATATAGAAACCGGTTCCCCATTCAAATCCTGCCACTTTTGCGAGTTTCGGCATAATCTCCATGTGCCAGTGATAGTAGTTTACATCATGCTCATGATGAAGCGGCGCATTATGGATAATAAAATTATACGGAGGATCCTCCAACACATTATCCAAACGCCGGATGGTATTCTGAAGGGCATGGGCCAGATTGGCGAACTGTTCCCTGCTGGAGTTTTCAAAGACCGACGTATGCGCTTTGGGCAGGATCCAGGTTTCAAACGGAAAACGCGGCGCATAGGGACAGACAACGAGAAAATCGTCATGTTCGCTGACCACCCGGCTGCCGTCACATGTTTCCTGATAGATAATATCACAGAACACGCAGCGATCTTTATAGTCAAAATAGGTTTTTGCGCCATCCATTTCCGACAGCACGGCCAAGGGCACAACAGGGAGTGCGATAAGCTGCGAATGCGGGTGTTCCAGGGATGCTCCGGCCGCTGAGCCGTAATTTTTGAACATCATGATGTATTTGAAACGGCGATCCCGCTTCAGGTCCACCACGCGCTCACGAAAGGCCCAGAACATATCAACGACCTTGGGATGCTCCATACTGGAGAGCGTCATCTCGTGCTCCGGCGATTCGATCAGCACTTCATGCGCACCGATTCCGTTCATTTTATCGAACAACCCCTCACCGATCTTCTGCAGATCGCCTTCAATCTGCAATGCAGGAAATTTATTCGGCACAACGCGCAGCGACCAGCCCTCACTGTCTGGAGGAGAGCCGTCAGGACGGTAGGCCATGACTTCATGAGGAGTTGTCGCTTCGTTTCCAGGGCAGAACGGACAGAATCCGTCCTGCTGCTGAACAATGGTGGAGCCAAAATCCGAAGGGCGCTTGCCCCGTTCTGTGGAGATAATCACCCATCTTCCGCTAATTGGATCTTTTCGAAGTTCCGGCATAATATCGTTTCATCCTGAGAGTGCAAGGGAGATAACGCAGAGTTTGATCCTGTGCTGTATCAGCATCTCCGAATTCTCGAAACTGCGGGAGGAGTCCCAGATGGGGCTCACGCGAAACGCATGTCATCCAAAAAAGACCTCTGCAATGTCATACAGGTCGGAGTCAACAGGTTTGACTTTTGCAATAAGTTCCGACAAGTTTACCTCAACGACCCGATTCCCCTGCAACGCGACCATTTTGCCAAAAGCCCCGTTTTCAGCCATTTCAGCGGCTTTGACGCCAAAGCGTGTGGCCAGCACCCGGTCGAAGGCGCTTGGTGCACCGCCGCGCTGCACAGGTCCCAACATGGTAACGCGAGTTTCAAAACCAGTGAGACGTTCGATTTCCTCAGCAATAAAATTGCCGATTCCTCCCAATTGCTTATGACCGAACTCATCGACCCGCTGGGCTTTTACGACAAAACGATTAATTTCTTCAGGTCGTGCTCCTTCAGCCACAACGATGATACTGAAATCTTTGCCCCGCTGGTGTCGAAGGCGAATCAACTTGCAGACATCCTCAATGCTGAAGACCCTTTCGGGAATCAAAATGCAGTCGGCACCGCCTGCAATGCCGGCATAGGTCGCAATCCATCCGGTATAGCGCCCCATCACTTCCACAATAATCACTCGATCGTGGGATTCGGCCGTTGAATGAACTTTATCGATGGCGTCGGTGACCGTGGCAACTGCTGTGTCAAAGCCAAATGCCCGGTCAGTGAGGGGCAAATCGTTATCGATGGTTTTGGGAACGCCGATGACGTGAGCGCCCCGCTCAAAGAGCTTTTCAGAGACCATCAGCGTGTCGATGCTGCCGACCGCAATCAATACGTCGATGTCAAGCTCTGTGAGGTGCTTGAGCACTTTCTCAGGCCCGTCTTCGTATTTGAAGGGATTGGTCCGCGAACTTCCCAGGATCGTGCCTGCTTTGCGGATAATGTCGGATACGGAATTCATATCCAGGCTCGTGACATCCTTTTCGAGAATCCCTTTCCAGGATTTACGAATTCCCATCACTGAATTTCCGAGGCCGATTGATTTACGCACAATTGCCCGGATGACCGCATTCAAGCCAGGGCAATCTCCATCTCCGGTCAGTACAGCAATCCTTTTATCCATCGCATCATCAGACTGCCGGTTCTGACAAGCGGCAGCACGCTGTCAGAACCGGCAACCGCCTAGAATTCCCAGGCCGTATATTCGAAGGCCTCCTTAAAGGCTTCCGGCGTCATATCCGTAACGGCAGCCAGCTCTTTCAGCTTCTCCGGATCGTCGAAATCCTCTTTCATCAGACGAATCATATAGCGATGCGCCACTTCGTAGGAGTTCGACTTGACATCCAGCATCCGCACTTTCGTTTTGTTGGTTGCAGGATCGAGCACATCGGCAAAATACATCGGCACAAACTCACCGGCCTGGATCGTGACGATCGCGCCGGTTCCGCCTTTCAGCAGGAAACGCACAGCACCATAGCCAAGTTCGCGGGTATACTCGGCATCAAAAGGAATAGGCGGCGCACAACGCAGTTCGTAACCCAGATTCTTCGAGATCACCGTCATTTTCACTCCAAGGTCTTTCAGACGCGCCTGAATATTTTTCTTTAAGACATCGCCAAAATCGACTTCCGCCAGACGGATATGGCCGAAAGAATCTCGTTCGGCAGTGGCAAGATCTGCCAGATCCTCTTCAGCGATAATTTCCGCCACGCCTTCAGCGATCACCACAACACCATTGTTCCGCCCCATAACAATCCGTTTAATAATCGAACCGAGAATAATATCAGAGACCTCTTTGAGGCGAATCGTCCTCTTGCCTTCTGCTTCGAATTCTTCGCGCACGATTGTCAATGTCGCGGCAGCGGCTTTCCCGATTCCCAGCGCCAGGTGGCCGGCATGGCGTCCCATGGCCACAACAAAATACCAGCGGTTCGCAGTTTCAGCGTCTTCCATCAGATTTGCAATCAATTCAGCGCCAAGATGGCGGGCCGTCTGATAGCCAAAGGTATAGGCATAGCTCGGCAAGGGCAAATCATTATCGATCGTTTTCGGCACATGGGCGACCTTGATTTTGCCGTTGGCGGCTTTTTCCACTTCCCGCGAAGAAAGCGCCGTATCATCACCACCGATCGTGATCAGGTAATCAACTCCCATTTCAAGCAGCACCTTGACCACATTCTGCATTTTTTGCGGATCTTTTGTGGGATTTTCGCGCGAAGTGCGCAAGACCGATCCTCCCTGAAAGTGGATGCGTGATACGCCTTGAATCGTCAGTTCTTCCACATGACTGCTGTCGCCCTGGGCCAGCCACTGAAAACCATCATAAATACCGATCACCCGCAGACCCCGGTTAATTGCTTCAATCGTTGCAGCGCTGATGACTCCGTTCAATCCAGGAGCCGGCCCGCCACCGCACATAATCGCTAAGGTTTTTTTCTCTGCCGTCATGAAACTCTCCTCACGTCTTTACGCTGTTCCGCATCAAAGCTCCATGCTCATACCATGCTCAGCCGATGGAGCCGTATGCCTCTGAAAATTGTCATTCGGAAACGCTCATCACAGGGCTTCAAAAACATAAAAGCCCTCACATAATCCTACGAATCGTGAAAAAATTGTCAATGAAAAAGTGCATTTTCCACAGAGGCTCGTTCTCTGTGGAGGCAGGGACACTTTCAGGAGTATGAACTTCTGTGTGGATTCGGTCTCTCATCGCAGAACAACTGGGATGCGTTTTAACAGCCGCAACGTATAAAGGAATATCTTCTTCCTGGAAGTCTTTCTGGGGAGCTCTCCTGCTCTGCGATACGATTGCCTGCCCTGTACGACAGGGTGTTTTTCGGGGATGAGACTGAGCTTTTTCTGTTTTTTTTCAAACAGGTCTTCAACGCCCTCTTGTTGAGAAGGTCTGATGAACGATGTTATGACATGGGGCCTTTGACTGCATAGCACCAATTCACCGGCGCCGCGCTGTTTACGGCGTCCGGTGAAGCGACATGTTAAGCCTTATCTATTGCTCAAGTTCAAAGCTTACAAGGACTTTTGCATTCACTTTGATTTGTCCTAACGCGATATTTTCGCTGGATGCTGTCGTTCCGGACATATTTTGAATAACATTTTGTGCCGTAAAGTTACTGCCAGCCCAATGAGAACTATACAGAGACCACCAGTCAGATGTACTTTCCTGAATATTATATGGTTTGCCAATTTTCTGGCCCAGGCCCTTCGCTAAATGTTGTGCTTTTTCCTGAGCAGCTTTTATTGCAAGAGAGCGTGCCTGATCTCTGAATTTTCTAAGTTCTGTCGTTTGAAAATGAACCCCATGTACATAATTTACGCCAGCTTCAAGGGAGTCGCTTAAGAGATGTTCAAATTTCGAGAGATCCTTTATCGTGATAGCTATTGATTGTTTGACAAAAAAACCAATAAATTTTCTGTGTTCATATTGATCCTCATACCTCGGCTCAAGAGTTATATAGTCTGTTTGAATATATTTCTCTTCTATTTTGTATTTTTTTGCTAAGTCAAAAATCTTCTGAATTCGTTGATCATTTTCAGACTTTGCAGCTTTTAACTGAATGTCCCATGTTTCTATGCCGAGCAGAAGTATCACTTCATTTGGAACCACTCTGACATCTGCCTCTCCTGTCACTGTAATGAGCCTTGGTGTTCTTTGTTCTTCTGCCAGAACAAGATATGGGGAGAAAAAAATGATCAGCACAAAAGATATTATTTTTCTTATTTCCTTCATGTACGTCCTCCTCTTTCAGCGTAACAATCATCTTCATTCTTTCGCCCGGAGCAAGAAGCAGGCGACTCTTGCCTGAACACACCCGACCGGCGTTTGAAAGCGCCTGCCGGGTGACCTTCGATTGGTCCCAACAGCGCTTTATTCCTGGCCGCAAACCAAAATCTTTGTGCCCTCTTTAAAGAGAACTTCCATTTTGCCTTCGCCCATCACACGCATAACAAGACCACATCCGAAGTTCTTGTGTTCAATCAACTCATTTTCTTCAAATTTCCCGGTAAAACTATAAGGAGCAGCATCTGACAATGCACGACCGTTCAGCGTCTCTTCCCAGATAAGCGCCGGATCCTTGACACGCCGTCTTGTGACTCGCTTTTTCGGCGTGGTATCTTTAGCGGTCGCAGTCTTTTTCGCACGCGACTTTGGCGGGTTGGGGCGATACTTATGCTTTTTATTGCAGGTGCTGCAAATGACTTTATCCACATTCCCATCGACAAGGGCCACGACACGGTGCCCGAGCACCAGCTTACAGGTCGTGCACCAGGAATCGACCTCATCACCGGGACTGTATACCTTCTCAGACATTATGTACTCCTCTCCAAAGTATGTCACATTTCTTGAATAAGTTAGCAATTGTATAACACAATCGAAGCTGGAGAACTTTGTCAAGGAAAACCACAGCTTTTCTTCTCAACACAGCCTCAGAAAGGGCGCTGGAAGTTCTCAGTGCTTCAGGGTCAACGGCCTTCAGCATCGGTAGACTTACGGCCGGACATCCTCGACAGAGCATCCCGTCCTGCGGCCGGAACATCAGTGGAACGCTTTGTTCCTGGTCCCTTCATGGGCTCTCGTGCTTTGCACTGTGGCTCCTGGCTCAAAAAAATCTTGACACAAGCCCGGAAGCCTCGCATCATTGTTGCTGAACACACAAGCCCTCTGTTCATGAACACAGCGGACGATTGCCCTCTGCAACATACGCAGCATCGTGTGGCCCTGGGCAATAAGAGTACACACAGTTATGCACAGTAGAAGACAAGGAAGAGAATTAGCACTGAAGCTCTTATATGGCCTTGACTTGCTGCCGCGAGACCTTGATGCGACTCTGGAAGAATTTCGCAGCGTAACGCGTTATCCCGAAGCGGTTATCAATTTTGCAGAACAGCTGGTACGCGGAACGCTTGCCCACCGGAAGCAAATCGATGCTTTTATTGCCGAGAATGCCATAAACTGGTCTCTTGAGCGCATGGCTGTTGTTGACCGGAATATCTTGCGATATGCGGTCTATGAATTGTTGTACGAGGAAAGCATCCCTCCAAAAGTCAGTATCAACGAAGCACTGGATATTTCCAAAAAGTACGGCACAGCCAAATCCAGTGCTTTTATCAATGGAATTCTGGATAATATTCATCAAAGTCTGACAGCTTCTCCAGAGGAGAAAGCCCATCAGTAAAGGAGGAAAGACCTGTGAGTACCCTTCTCATCCGTCATGGAACGATCGTCACGGCCGCCCAGTCGTTTGAAGCTGATGTGTTCATTCAGGACGAGCAGATCAGGACTATCGGGAAAGATCTTCTGTGTGAGGCAGATCGTGAAATCGACGCATCGGGCAAGTTGCTTCTGCCGGGCGGGATTGACGTTCATACTCATCTTGATATGCCCCTGGGCGACATCGCGTCAGTCGATAATTTCAGAAGCGGCACCATTGCCGCAGCTTGCGGCGGAACGACCACCATCATCGATTATGCTGCTCACCAGCACGGTGAAAGCATGGAAGCAGGTCTGGAGACCTGGCATAACAAAGCCGCCGGTCAGGCCGTAATCGATTACGGCTTTCACATGACCCTGTCGGAATTTACCGGGCGAACCCTGGCAGACATGGAGCGTATGGTGGAACAGGGTGTGACCAGCTTTAAAGTTTTCACGGCGTATCCTGGGCGCATGATGATCGACGACGCGGCCATCTTCCAAATTCTGAAACGCAGTGAAGAACTTGGCTCCCTGGTATGCGCCCATGCAGAAAACGGACATGTGATCGAAGTTTTACGCCGGGAAGCGCTTGCCGCCGGCAAGATCAGCCCCAGATACCATGCCTTAACCAGACCTCCGGCCGGTGAAGGCGAAGCTGTCCAGCGTCTGGTCACGCTGGCGGAACTTGCCGACGCTCAGATCTATATCGTGCATGTATCCTGCGAAGATGCGTTATTGCGCATTGTGGAGGGACGCAGCAAAGGGCTGCCGATTTATGCTGAAACCTGTCCTCAGTACTTATTTCTCAGCGCTGACAATTACGATTCAGCTGATTTTGAAGGCGCAAAATACGTTATGTCGCCTCCGCTGCGGGAAGCATTTCACCAGAAAGCGCTCTGGCGGGGCATTCAAAACCGGAGCTTTCAGACTATCGGCACGGACCATTGTCCGTTCTACTTTCACGGTCACAAAGATCGCGGGCGTGATGATTTTACGAAAATTCCGAATGGCGCACCTGGCATTGAAACTCGCCTGAGCCTGATGTACACCGGCGGGGTCTGTTCCGGACGTATCAGTCCCAATCATTTTGTCGATCTGGTCTCCACCGCTCCGGCCAAGCTCTTTGGACTTTATCCGAAAAAAGGCACGATCGCTCCGGGAAGCGATGCTGATCTTCTGATCGTCGATCCGAGCAAGGATCGTCTCATTTCCGCGGCAACTCATCATAGTGCCGTTGATTATTCACTCTATGAGGGCATGCGCGTGAGAGGAATTCCGGAACTCGTGACGCTGCGTGGAAAGGTCATTGTCGAGCATGGAAGCTTTATCGGAGATGAAGGAGGCGGACGCTTCATCCTGCGTGTGCCCGCTCTATGAACTCCATGAAGGTCAACACTCACAGCATTCAGGAGACCTACAACTACAAAAATCTGTTCACGCTCTTTGAAGTGCGCTTCTCCCATGAACGATTCAGCGGCGAGATGAGTGCCGAAATGACGCGAGTCGTGTTCGAACGAGGAGACTCGGCAGCGGTCTTACTCTACGATGCCGGGCAGGATCGCGTTTTCCTCACCAGACAATTCCGCTATCCAGCATATATGCGCGGAGAATCGGGCCGGCTGATCGAGATTGTCGCCGGAATTCTCGATCAGGGCCGCAGCGCTGTTGCAGTCGCGCATAGCGAGCTGCTGGAGGAAATCGGCTATCAGGTCTCGGAATTAGAGTTTCTCTGTCGCTGTTATCTCAGCCCCGGGGCTTCGACCGAACGAATCCACATCTTCCTTGCCTATCTGCATCAGGCGGAACGCTGTGGAAAAGGGGGCGGTCTTGAATCCGAACATGAAGATATTCAATTGCTCCGGCTTTCCCGACAAAAAGCGCTCGAGATGATTCAAGGTGGTGAAATTCTGGACGCAAAAACGATCGTTGCACTACAGCAATTGCAGTATAGACGGAGCGTTGGCATCACTTAAGCGGGAACTTGATGGGCCTCCAGGGGTATCTGCCTGCCGAACTCCTTCATCGCCACATACAAGCGGCGAGGAGCAGCGGCGCACAGCCGGCCAGCACAGCATAGTCCCAAACTCCCAGCGTCTGTATCGACAGTGAGGTCCGTTCCCTGCCAGGCTGAAACGCCCGGTTCTCCATAGCCAGGGTTAACCGGTCCACACGTCGGAGGAGATGACTGAACAGTGGAAGCAGAAAGATCGCGATCTGCTGAAGACGGGTGCTCAAGGACCCGTGATTCCACTCAAGACCTCGAGCAAGCCCTGCCTGGTAGAGGGCGCGCCCTTCCTCAACAAGCACGGGCAGGAAACGCATGCTCAACATCGCCACCAGTGAGAGCTGACGTACCGGTACTCCCAAACGGCGCAACGGCAGACACAGACGCTCAAGCCCATTCACAAGCTCCAGCGCTGTCGATGAACTGCCGAGCAGTGTCACCCAGCCCAGCACGATTCCGATCCTGGCGACAGCAATGCCTCCACCCAAAACATCAGCAGCATGCCCCCACACGTGGGTCAAAAAGGTTGCCGCCAGCAACCAGACGATCATCAACAGCCTTTGCCCGTACAATTTGAAGGACATTCGGCAAGAGTATGCAAGTATCAGGAAGGCCGCGCCCAGGACTGAGAGGGCTTTGGGACTTTGCACGCAAAAGCTTGCGCCGACGAGCATAGCGCTTGCCAGAAGCTTTGTGCGCGGATCAAGGGTACAGATCACCAGTGCCTCCCTGCCTGTCTAATAACTAAACGTTAAAAAAAACGTAAAGTGCAGCTGTTGCTTTTCGAGATCGGAAATAAAGCGATCAAAAGGAGCTTTTTTCAGTCGGTTGCCGATCGTGCGCATTGCGTAGCTGAATTGTTCTTCGGCCTGCCGGACAACACCGATCAGGGCAGGCATATTCATAAGGCGCGTATCAAGACCGGCTCGTTGCAAATCTGAGAGAATTGCCTGCACATAATCGATATGTCGACTGTAAATATCGGCATGCAGCACGACCATGCGCTGCTCTTGATCATATTCAGCCACATCATAGTCAATCGTAATCGGCACGGCAGTGTCAAACGTACCACTTGAGACTGAAGGCGCGATCGCGCTGTAAAAACGCTGCATGTCTTCTCGATCGATCCGTATACAGCCATTTGATGCCGGGGTGCCTACCGTATACCAGTCAGTCGTTTCATGCAGAACATAACGTTTGTAAAAGCGCGCATCAATATCACTGGTCAGCTGCATAAAAACAGACTTCATGTCGTCAGGCATTTTAATACGAGCTGGCTTCAAGGTCTGCTTATCAAAGGTATTGGAATGCGTGATGGTTTTGCCGACTAAGTCTGGAGGATTCTGGGGCCCATACTGAAAGGTCACCCCGCTTGCCTTCGCATACAGTTCGCCTGTTCCGGTTGGCGTCTGGCTCTTCCGAGTTCTGCCGGCGCCGACAGCCACCGGAATTGTCATCTGCTCCCAGCGCTTATCCGTATATTGCGTATACAGGCTTAAACGATAGGAAGGAACGTTCAGATAGACCTGCTGCTGAAGAATATGTCCGCCAACGTTCGCATAGACACGTATGTTTCCGCACAGGCAGGCACTCACAGCCAAAAGTATCGTCAAAAAGCTCTGTTTCATATAAGGTACTGCTTTCTAATCAGGGTGTTCGCTAACAGGGGCAAAGCGCTTCTGCCCAGACTCGATTCCTGGTGATCATAACAATTTTGCCCCGGAATGTCAAGAAAATGTCTGACAGAGCAGGAGTATTCCAGCGCTCCCTACCCGTCTACCGGGACTTTGACAGGCGGATGCTCTGTGATAAAGCTCAAGACCTCTTCAGCTGAGTCCGTCACACACAGCAATTCGGAATACTTCCGTCCCCAGGCAAGCTGCTGCACCAGCGGGAACAAGAAGGTCTCCTTGAGATAACGCTGTTTTCCCAAAAAAATCATTGGGGTGTAATAGCCGAAACTGCCATAATGATTCTGAGTGGCATCCATAAAAATTTCTTGTGTCGTGCCCGCGCTTCCTGGGGCAAAGACCACACCGAACAGACTGATCGCCAACAAACCGTCCTCACGAATACTATTGGAAAAATATTTTGCAATATGGCTGGCAAAGAGATTGCTGGGTTCATGACCGTAAAACCAGGTTGGGATCGCCAGGTTCTCATGGCCGTGAGGATAGTGATGCAGCACAGCCTGTGATTGCAGGGCGTGTCTGGGATCATCAGAGGAGGGGGCCTGGCAGAGATGAGAGATCGCGTCTTCGAGCTGTGCCGAGCTATAGCCTGCCATATAGGCGCCCAGATTGGCAGCTTCCATAATGCCAGGGCCACCGCCGGAAATAATCAGATAGCCTTCGCGCGCCAGGAGCCGGGCAGCCTCTGCCACGCTGCGATAGCAGGGAGCTGTCCGCAAGACACTGTGTCCCCCCATAAAGCCCACGCCTTTTTTCCGACTCATGCCCTCCTGATCGAAATCCAAAAAATTCCACAGGGCATCGTCAATGGCATGATCATGAATACGCTGTGCCAGCATCTCTCGAATATTCGGATGATCGCGCCCCTGCTGCACAACATGCTGGTAGATCTGATAATCCAGACTCTGATCGTTTTCCGGATCGTAACCGCGCATGAGTTCCTGCCAGGTGTAGAGTTTCGAGCGATAGGGATTGTACGGCAAGCCCTCAAAGAGGGGAAACACATAGGCACCACGGCTTCTGACGATCCATTCATCGTCATAACTCGCAAACTTACAGCCGAGAAAGATCACATTGGTCAGGTCGATCGACTTCCAGTCGATCGACACCTCTGAAAGATCCAGGCCCTGCAATGCGCTGTTCGCCAACGATTTTTTCTGCTCCAGTAATTCAGTCACACTCTCAATTTCACGAATAAATCTTTTCGCAGACTCCATAAGCCTCCTCGCATTTAACGGCTTTTTACAAGCATACAGACAAGATCGTCATCTCTCGAACAGCAGCTCGGGAGCACGCTCAGCGCGGCTGCTCCCGAGCAGGTTCACACTAACGGCGACAGGCCTCATCTAGTCGATTTTTACCTCAACCGGCGTCACACCCCAAATTTCTTCAGCATATTCGCGAATCGTGCGATCCGTCGAAAACTTTCCAGACTTGGCAACATTCACAATGGACATTTTCGTCCAGGTCTTCCGATCCTTATACAGGGCCGAGACATGCTCCTGGCAAGTGATAAAGGCATCAAAATCCGCCAGCAGGCAATACTGATCGCCATGCTGCAGAAGCGATTCAACAATCGGTTTGAACAAGTCTGGATGATCCGGGCAGAAAAAGCCCGAGTCGATCATATCGATCACCTCTTTCAATGCAGGATTGGCATGATAATAGTCCATCGGATTATAGCCCGATGCTTTCAGGGCCTGAACCTCTTCTGACTTCATCCCAAAGATGAAGATATTCTCTTCACCGGCTTCTTCGGCCATTTCCACGTTAGCGCCGTCCAGGGTGCCGATCGTCAGGGCACCGTTCAGCATGAACTTCATATTTCCGGTTCCTGATGCTTCAAGACCTGCGGTTGAGATCTGTTCGGACAGTTCAGCAGCCGGAAAAATTTTCTGGGCCATCGAGACACTGTAGTTCGGGAGGAAGTGGAGCTGCAACTTGTCACGGGTCCGGCGATCGCTGTTGACCAAATGTCCGACAGAGCTAATCAGCTTAATAATCAATTTCGCAAGATGATAACCCGGGGCGGCTTTTCCGGCGATGAAAACCGTACGCGGCGGCGTATCCAGGTCCGGATTGCGTCGAATTTGATTGTAGTGATGAATCACACGCATCACGTTCAGCAATTGACGCTTGTACTCGTGCATACGTTTCACCTGAAAATCAAACATTGTCTCAGGATTCACCGTGATGTTGAACTGTTTCCGGGCATAGTCGGCAAAAGCAACCTTGTTGTGAAACTTCACATCCTGCCAAGCCTTTTGGAAGGTTTCATTCTCAGCGAACGGTAGCAGCTTCGTCAATGCATACAGATCTGTCATAAAGCCAGGGCCGATCTGCTTTTCAATCAGGGCCGTCAACGGACGGTTTGCCAGTCCAAGCCAGCGCCGGGGAGTAATACCGTTGGTCTTACAGTTGAAACGTTCCGGATACAGCTCATAAAAATCCTTGAAAAAGCTGCTTTTCACAATGTCAGTGTGCAGCTCCGAAACGCCGTTCACTGAATGACTTCCGACAATACAGAGATGTGCCATCCGCACGGATTTCTCATCGCCCTCTTCAATCAGCGACATGCGCCTCACCCGTTCGTGATCCCCAGGGTTCCAGATCCAGACCTCATCAAGAAAGCGGCTGTTGATTTCGTAAATAAGCTGTAAATGCCGAGGCAGCAAATTCTGCAAAAGGCTCACTTTCCATTTTTCCAGGGCTTCCGGCAGAATTGTATGGTTTGTGTAGGCAAAGATCTGTGTTGTTGTGTCCCAGGCCTTCTCCCATGGCACAGTCCGCTCATCCACCAAAATACGCATCAATTCAACCACGGCTAAAGCCGGATGCGTATCATTCAACTGTACGGCCACTTTATCTGGAAGCGCCTCAATTGTCGAATGCGTTTTGTCATAGCGGCGTAAAATATCCTGCAGCGTTGCTGTCACAAAAAAATATTCCTGTTTCAGGCGCAGTTCTTTCCCGTGCAGGGTGCTGTCTTCGGGATACAGTACCTTGGAGATCGTTTCTGATTCGCTTTTATCCTCCACTGCCTGCATATAGTCGCCACGATTAAAATATTGCAGATCAAAGTCACGGGTCGATTTGGACGACCAGAGCCTGAAGGTATTCACGGTATGGTTCCCATATCCGGGAATCGGCGTATCGTATGCCATTGCCAGCACAGGACGCGTGTTGGTCCAATAGTAACGAAGCTCCCCGTCCGGAGCGCTGTGCTGTTGCACTTCACCGTAAAAATGGACTGGATAGAGAAATTCAGGCCGGGCGATCTCCCAGGGGTTTGGATAGCGCAGCCAATGGTCGGGCGCTTCAGCCTGAAAACCGTCGCGGATCATCTGGCGGAAGATTCCGTATTCGTAGCGGATGCCATAGCCGTAGCCTGGCAGGCGCAAGGTTGCCATCGAGTCGAGAAAACATGCGGCCAGACGGCCAAGCCCGCCGTTTCCAAGCCCAGCATCATTCTCGAGTTCGCGGAGTTCCTGCAGATCAAAACCGATTTCTTCAAGGTGTTCCGCACATTCATCGTACATACCGAGGTTAATCAAACAGTTTCCCAGAGCGCGTCCCATCAAAAACTCCATTGACAGGTAATACACACGCTTTGCATTCTGGTGATAATACTCTTGCTGTGTTTTGGTCCATCGATCAACAAGAGCATCTTTCACTGCATACGCAGCACTCAGGAAATAATCCCGTTCGGTCGCAGAATATTTATCTTTGGCAAGTGTGTACAGTAAACGTTTCGCAAAGGTATGGGCAAACGGTTCCTGCCGTTTTTCCGTCACACACGATTTTACAATATCGTCAAGATCGATATGAGGCTCTGCCATAACTGCACTCTCCTTAATTTAGATAGTGTCATCTCATCATCACGCTCCGTTCGCACAGTAGAAAAATGTTTCTTCCTGTCCTTTTTAGCTGAACACGACGATTTTGTCCATTATTTTCAACTCTCTGAAGAAACTTTCCGCCCTTTTTCAGCGCTTTTCTGTTGACAAGGAACGAGACTCTCCGCATACGCTCATGCGCTTGAGACAGACCTGTCACTCTCTCAGGTATTTCAGCTATGACAACACGACGCATATACCATCTCCTGCTGTTATTTGTCTTATGCGCAGCACTCTTTGCTTTCAAGGTCGGCGCGCGCGGTTTCTGGGGACGTCACGGCGGATCGAGACGAGCAGAAGTCAGCCGCGAAATGGTCGAATCCGGCAAGTGGGCAGTCCCGCATCTGAACGGGGAAGCGTTTATTACGAAACCGCCGCTTTACTACTGGAGCGTCGCCTGTGTCTTTCGCCTGCGCGACAAATTCGATGAATTCGGTGCTCGCCTGCCTTCGGTTGTGGCCGGCAGCGCTGGCGTGCTGCTTGTCTATTTCTGGGCAAGCCTGCTCTCTTCCCCGCGGACCGGTTTGATTGCCGGGATTATTCTGGCTTCCAATTTCTTATATGTCGGCATGGCTCGCAGTGCTGAGGCAGATATGATGCTGACTCTGTTCACGACTGCCGCGCTTTACTGCTTCAGCGCCGGGTATCTTCAACAGAACGGGCCTGGGAGGCTGTCCCGCGACAAGGGTACGGCGATGTACACGCTTGCCACGATCTGCCTGGCTCTCGGCACGTTGACAAAGTATCCGATCGGCCTGGCTGTTCCGCTTATTGCAATCATCCTCTTTATCTTCGTGACCCGTCATTTCAGGCTTTTTCTCGACACAAAGCCCTGGTGGATGACGCTGCTTTTTCTGGCGATCGTCCTGCCCTGGTTTCTCATTGTCTCTCATCGGGTTCCGGATTTTTTCGAGATCCTGGAGCAGGAAACCCTGAAACGCTATACCCATCCCATGGAAACGCCGCATCTGGAACCTGTGTATTTTTACTTCCAGGCGCTTGGAAGCTTTATGCCATGGGTCATCTTTCTTCCGGGACTCATCACAGGATTCTTCAACGCAGACAAACGTTCACAGATTCCCAAAAGCCAGATTCTCGTCTATTGTGCTTTTATCGGCGGGTTTCTGCTCTTCTCATCAGTCGGCAGCAAACGCGAATACTACCTCTTGCCGCTGTATCCATTTCTGGCAATCATTACCGCCCAATATTGGGACGATTATCTGAAGCGAAGCCCAAGTCGTCAACACGCATTCATTCGTAAAGGCATCGAGATTCCATTGCTGATGACAGCAGGAATATTGTGCCTGCTCGGCCTGGCCCTTCCGATTGTGGCTCTCCTTGTGCTGCCGAACAATACCGCGCTCAGCCTCTTCGTCGCTCTGCTGCTTTTAAGCTGTGGAGTTCTGCTGTTCAACACGGTTTTTACACAACAATCCCTCCAAAGCTTCATTATATTTGTCGTCGCTACGGTTCTTTTATACCTTTACGCACAGGTGGCCGTGGTCCCGGAAATAGATCGCTATCGTTCCCGGAAAGTGTTTTTGCAGGACGCAGCAGCGATTGCAGGCAGGCATCTGGTGATCGATTACCGCTATGAAAGTTATCAACTCCCCTTTTACATGCAGCGGATCGTGCCGGTCGTGACTTCTGTTAGCGGCTTGCGGGAAATCGCCGCGCGCGAGCGATTCTTCTATACAATCCTGCAAGCGGGCCCTTATGAAGAACTCAGACAAGACGCTCCAGACCTGCTCGCCAAGAGCGAGATCGTTCTGGAAGGACGGTGGCAATCAGCGATCCATCCCGAGCGTTCACGACGCCTGATACTCCTGAAGTACGAACGACAACAGGCTCAGGCCAGCAGCCCGACTGATGAATGAGGTCAGTCTCCTGACGACGCTTCAGTGTCAGCTTCCGACTGCAATGCCTGTGCTGAAGCACGGCACGATGGCCCAGGGCTCATGCAAACAGCAGCTCTGACAAAAAGATATGACAGAACGCTTGACAAATATCCCCCTAATGCCATGATGGCGATTGACACGACATTGTCAGCGTTATCAACATTCCCTTTGCCTGGCGATCAGGATGGGATTTACGGTATGAGAATACGATAAGGATGCTACTATGAAAAGATGCCTGGTAACAGGAGGAGCTGGATTCATCGGCTCATATATCGTTGACAGCTTAGTCGAACGCGGCTATACGGTGAGGATTTTCGATAATCTCGAGGCTCAGGTTCATCCCGGGGGGAGCTTGCCGGATTATGTAAATCCAGCCGCTGAATTCATCAAAGGCGACGTTCGGGATGCTGATGCCCTCAGAAAAGCGCTTAAAGGAATCGATGTGGTTTTTCATAAAGCCGCCATGGTCGGCGTTGGACAATCTCAGTATCAGATACAGCGCTATGTCGATGTCAATATCAACGGAACCGCTCATTTACTGGATATCCTTGCCAACGAGAAGAATACGGTGTCAAAACTGATTGTGGCTTCCTCAATGAGCTGCTACGGTGAAGGACAATATGAATGCAATGATTGCGGCATTGTGCGCCCTGATCTGCGCAGCGAGGATCAAATGCAGGATCAGGATTGGGAGCTGTATTGCCCGATCTGCTACGAAGCGGTCACCCCGATGGTCACAAGCGAGGAAAAACGTCTGGAGTGTAACTCGATCTATGCCATCAGCAAAAAGACTCAGGAAGAAATGGTCTTGAATTTCGGCCAAACCTACGGTGTTCCCAGTGTTGCGCTGCGCTATTTTAATGTCTATGGCCCGCGTCAGTCTCTTTCAAATCCCTACACCGGCGTTGCTGCGATTTTCATCAGCCGGATCAAACACGATCATGCGCCGGTTGTCTTTGAAGACGGCCTTCAGACCCGCGATTTTGTTTCGGTGCATGATATTGCCCGCGCCAACGTGATGGCAATGGAGCACGAAGAGCTTGCAGGGAATTACAATATCGGGACCGGTCAGGCCAGAAGCATCAAAAGCATTGCTGAAACCGTGAGTTCCCTGTACGGCAAAGATATCGCGCCTGAGATCACTGGCACGTTCCGCAAAGGCGATATCCGGCACTGCGTTGCCGACATCAGCAAGTCTCGCGAAAGCTTCGGCTACAGCCCAAAGGTAACATTTAAAGAAGGCATGAAAGAATTGATGGAATGGTCAGCGACTGCAAAGTCAGCAGACAGATTTGACGAGGCTCGTGAGGAATTGAAAAAACGAGGGCTTGTTTAGCCGAGGCACAGACGCTGCAGGCAGCATCGGACAGCGTGTACGCTTATTCCACAGAACTCCATTCGACATCAAGCTTAAAACGCTTCACCTTTTTTTTACCCACTCTTAGTGTAAATTCTCTGGTCTGATTCGGTTTTAACAAGCCGTCAATCCTGATGGTTTTCGTCGCGCGCTCAAAGAAGCCAAACTCCCCATAGCCTTCTACCGTGATCTCAATGTCTCGTGCAATCCAATTGCCGCGATTGATGACTTCACCTGTCAGAATCCAATACACCCCGCTCTCATCTTCTTCATAGTCATAATCCAAGACTTCCACTGCCACATTTTTCCAGCTTGGCGATTTTTTCAGCGCAACGCTTTCAACAGCCTTCTGTGCCTCCAGGTTTACACGGATCTGCGACTTCCCGTACAAGATCTCCGAGCGATCTGCCAGGCCCTGTTCATCGATCTCAGTCCGCAAAAATTGTTGGAGCGCATCGCTTGGAAGGCTGAAGCTCAGCACTTCATCATGTCGCCTGCCGCTGGGGTCGAAAAACGGATAAGCAAACGAAATCGTGATACACTCGAAGAGCTGCGCTGCGTTTGCAGACTCCAGCAGGCTCTTCATATCCTTTAACAAAGGAATGACGCTGTTAAAAAAGAGCAATCCGGCCCGCAATTCAGGCGAATGGTAAAGCAACGAATCAGAGATTTCCTGAACAGCACAGTGAAAATTCAAAGATCCGGAAGCACTTTCAAGCTTTTCAAGCCAGACCCCCAGAACTTGAGGCCAACTTTCAGACAGGTCCGCCAGGTTCGCGGCAAACTGTGACTGCAGTCCGGGAGAAAGCGCACGATCTTCCAGAACGGCTGCATAATATATTTCTAAAATTGTCCGTTTGCTCAAGCCGGTGAAACGGATCAAATCGGCGAGCGGAGTCTGGGGATAGTTCCTTTGAATAAATGCGCGGCGCTGGTCCTCGCTTGTGAGAGGCTCTTGTTTTGCGAGTATCTGCCCAAGCATCTGTACGAACGCTGTCCGGTCAAATGGCTTCATCCCGTCTTTTCCCAGAAGAAAGTGCATTCTGGCGCTTCGCGGCTTAACACGGCCGTTTCCAGCACGTCCATAGACCTTTTTGGCATCATAGCCGCCAAGGGTTTCGACCGTGACAATCAGGCGATCACGTTTATCGGAAAATTCGCGAATCCTGACCAATTGTCCAGCGTCGATCCCCTGAGCATAATGATCGAAATCCAGATCCCGATCAAGCAAGAGCAAGGCGCTCAAGCTGCGGCGCTCTCCGGACGTGCCGCCTTCCCAAAAAGCAGCATCCGTTTCATACCAGGGACTCAAGTACCGATCGATGAACAGACCGGTTGGGCTGCGCCCGGCAATGGAATTATTCGTATATTCCAGGTATTCTTGGTTCCCCAGATAGAACTTTGTTTGATAGACAGCGGATCTAAAATCCGCTTTTAAGGCCTGCTTCGTAGACGTGTCCAGCGGTCCGGCACAGCCAGTCAGTCCAATCAGCACGGCGAGCCAGCAAGACACAACAAGATTCCTTTTTTCAGCATTCATCAGTTCTTCTCCTGTTCGTGAATCCTCCAGACCTGTTTTGGACACATTCACTCTCTTTCCACAGCAGCGTCAAGTAAAACGTGGAAAGCGATCCGTATAAGACCTTATTCACGCGCTATCTTGCAGTTTCCGGCGACTTTTTCTTGACTTCATATACTGGATTGCCTGAAGATAGAAACACTGATCGTCTTCTGAATATCGATTCCCTGCTCACGCATCTCCGGAGTAAACGCATGATGATTCATACGGCTCAACCCCTTCATTCGCCTTCACGCTCTCACCGACAGCCTGTAAAGACATACGTTCATCTGAAACTGTTTCAGAAATTTGCCTTGATTTTTCTCGCTGTCGTAACCGTGCCGGTCATTCTGATCGCCCTGTATACCTTGCATCAAAGCCAAATTACACTGCTGGAAAGCTGCAAATGGTTCGGCGGATCCTTAAAAATATCGCTGGAAAATTTATCGCTACAGCAACAAGAAAGCAGTCGGGCTGCCCTGGAAAAGCTGCATCAGCAATTCAGCACTATCAATCAGCTCGCGTTTCGTTCTTTACAAGAACGCTTCATCCATGACGCCCGGGACGATGACACGAGCGCTCAGGCGGCAGCCGCGCTGGGAGACAGAATTCACGACGAAAGCGAACAAATACAGCGCGAGATGGCTGAGATCAGACATGTGATTGACAGACAGCTCCAGGCCGTCTATACACGCTATCAAGAAAACACGACTGCGCATATCGACAAAAACCTCGCCAGACTCTCTTCAACACTCCAGCGCCACACAGCACATAAAATGGGTCCCGTCATCATGCTGATGAGCGTCCTGGCGGTTCTGATCGGCATTGTGGTTGCCAGAGCGATTATACGCCCCATCAACAACATTACTGCCGTTGCGCAAAATATTTCCAAAGGCAATGTGAGCCAAAGCGTCGAGGTGTTTCATTCCCATGACGAAATCGAGCTGCTGTCGCAATCCTTTCAGGACACAACGGAATATCTTCGAAAAATCGTACAAGGCGCCCAAAAAATCTCCAACGGTGAATTCACTGATGATGTGACACCTGTTTCTGAACATGACGCGCTCGGCCACGCCTTTCAAAAAATGATTCATTATCTGCGAGACATTGCAACGCTGGTAAGCAACATTGCTCACGGCGATCTCAGCCGGGTGGGAACGCCAAAGTCTGAAAAAGACGTATTAGGCAATGCCGTGTATCGCATGACTCTGTATCTTCAACACATTGCTCAGACAGCTAAAAAAGTTGCCGGCGGCAATCTGAGCGAACGTATTCACGTTCAGTCAGAGCAAGACTTCCTGGGCAATGCCTTTTCCGAAATGATCGCAAAGCTGCGCCATCTGGTTTCCAAAATTCGCACCGGGGCGGATCAGCTTATGCTGCTTAGTATGGAAACGCACAGCCGAGCGCAGGCAGAAGTCGAATCAGTGGAAAAAATTTCTTTATCCGTCGAGGAAACTTCATCCTCAATGAGGCAAATGGCGGCTACGATCGACGGTGTGGATGAACGTATGGAGCAGCTCTCTGCTTCAGTCGGCGACTCATCCTTATCAATCGAAGAACTGGACGACGCCATCCACCACATCGCTGTTCACGGGGAACAACTGGCCGCAGCCTCTGAAGAGACGTCGCGGTCGATTCAGGCCATTTCTGCCTCGCTGCAACACATCGCCGAAACCGCTGAATACTCCAGGATGTTATCGAACAATGCGCGCCAGGACGCGATCTACGGTCGTGAATCAGTGGAGAAAACCATCCAAAGTATGAGCGACATTCAGCACACGATCGAGGTGACTGCAGAAGCCATCCGGGATCTGAATACACGAACAGAGTCGATCGACACCATTTTAGCCGTCATCAAAGATATCTCCGATCAGACGTCACTGCTGTCGATCAACGCCTCGATCATCGCCCAAAAAGCCGGAGAACGCGGGCGCGGATTTCATGTCATCGCCGATAAAGTCCGTAAACTGGCAGATCGATCGCAGGCTTCAGCCAAAGAAATCGCCCAAATTACTCGTGATGTTCGAAAAGAATCATCCCACGCCGTCAAAATGGTTGCTGTCGGCAGTGCGCGCGTCCAGGAAGGCGTCAAACTTGCTGAACTCGCCGGGAAAGCACTTGATAAAATTATCAGCAGAGCCAACGAATCTTCATCTGTTGCGGCTAAAATCGCGGAAACAACGGATGAACAAACCACAGTCAGCCACTATGTCATAGAATCAATGGAACAAGTGCTTAAAATGGTCAATCAGATCAAATCCGCGACCAATGAGCAAGAGCAAAGCTCAGCCTGCATCATGACCCAGGTCGAGCAGATGCTGCTGCTTTCGCAACAGGTCAAACAGTCCACCTCCGAGCAAAGCAGAGTGGTCAAGCATGTCTTACACGCAATGGATGACATCCGCACCCTCAGCCAGATGACGTCCGAACGAGCTCTCAAATCAACCCAGTCCGCCTCACTGCTCTTACAACATGCCGATGCGTTAACGCATCTGGTCAGCCAATTTACGATATGATACACATCAACGGATTATTCCGATTGACACACAGTCACGCTCTTGTCGTCGTCTTGTTCGTAAAACTCGATGGTCGCCTTGTCGGAAGTCACCTTGCCTAAGACCTTAAACAGGTCTGCAATCTGTGTACATTGACTGCCTTTCACGCCTGTTACCGTTAATTCGACGCTGCCGTCGGGCTTAATGACAAACTCGATTTCTTTTTTCTCCAGCATCTTCGTATGACCTCAAGATCCGAATTCCCGTACTGCCATGCACATGCCCGTTCCACGTCCTGCTCACGACCATTTCCTCACAACCAGCCTGATCGTTCGATCTTCCCCGACTTCTTCGTGTACGAGCTGATAACCGGCAGCCTTTGTATCTCGAATGATTTTCCGACAGGCATACTGCTGTGTCAGCTGTTTGAGCCACTCCTGCTGTCGGGGCAGGTAGATATCATCGCAGACCATCTTATACGTCCCGCTTGCTCCCTGACGAAATCCCAGAGGACCGAACGGGGAGTGCACCAGGACCTGCACCGAAACCGTACTGCCCGGCATTATCACCCCTTGCGGCTGTTCGAGCACCTGACAATCAAGCTCTTCAAGACACTCTTTCAAAATGTCCTTATCCTGTAACTGAGTTTGAATCGATATTATTTTTGACATCTCTCTGAGAATCTGCTGTCCGGCAGGCAGGGCATACGCCCCGCCCGGACCAGCATAATGCGCAATACCCTTGCCCGCATCCAGGGCAATACCTTATTTCAGCGGCATGATCTTCACAAAAAGACAGTCCACAACCGTGACAAATCACAGAACATGCGTCGCAGAGCTGTTTACGGCACAGATCACAGGGATGCGTAAGCGCTGAACTGATCCGCCGCGAACAGTGAAAACAGACTGCAGAATGCTGTGGGCAGGTCATACTGCCGCTGATCTCACATTCCGTAACATGATACACACAAAATAATTTGTCGCATAGATCACAGCGAAAGCTGCACTCGTCACACATTTGCTGACCACAGAAACTGCAGCTCTGCGATCTGGATCGCCGCAGATGTTTATCACAACAATGACAGGTCACAAGACAGTTCAGGCAGACCTTTTCATGGCTTAACTCACATTCCAGCATGTGAAGATGCCCGACGACGTCATGACATTCCGGGCAGCGCTGCCGGCAACGCGAACACACATGCCGACGGCACTCAAGGCAGCCAAGCAGATGCTCCGCGCAAAAATGCCGGCCGCAAAGATGACAGTCCGCAGCACAATCCCGGCAGGTCCACTGACCGCACTCGGCGCAGCGTTTAATTCCGCAGTCAGTGCAAAGCAGTTTTCCGCAGCGATGACATTCGCAAAGACAGTCGCGGCACACCGCCTCAGCGCAGCGATCGCAGATCCCGACGTCCCTCATCTCCTTTGCGCATACAGCACAGAGCGGGAAGCTGAATGCTCCGGAAAAAAGATTGTAAAAACTTTCAACAATGATCTGCGTTCTTTTCGAGAATGCGGCGAGGACATAACGACTTCGTCTCACAGGGACCTTCACCGCACAGAAACTGATCGCTTCGATTGACACCTGCACATGACAGTGCTGCAATTCTTCAGCAACTTTCTGCTCGTATTCCTGCTGTAATTGGTGAGTCTGATCGTCACGATCGGCGGCTGAATCGGGAATTTCCCCGATCGACTGCCGATAATAGCCTTCCAGACGCATCACATCCTGGTGATAGTGCGCAGCCAATTCCTGTTGGAGATCAGAGGCCCGCTGCGCGGCATGGCTCTCAACATAGTCGAGACACTGCTTGTACAGCGCTTTCGCCTGTTTTTTGCTGAGAGGAAAACGGATCAAGTCGATGTCTTCGCGTAAAGACGGGGAATACGGGAAGTCGACGTTCCCCAGACATCTTCCCTGCACATCACAGCCGACCGTCATGAGTTCTTCCTGCTTTTCCTTCGAATAATAGGCGACTCTGAAAGTCAGAAAGGCTTCAGTGCCATGAAGACTTCGCGAAGAATGTTTCACCAGTGCGCAGCGCCAGGGGCGGACGAGCTGTTCCGTCCCATACCCGGCAATGCGGCGGGGAAGCTTGAACGCCACTCGCTGACCAAAAGGTTTCAAGAGCTCGTAGAGCCTGCCGTGCAGATAGCTCCCATAGGCGGCCAACTCTGTGTCAGCCTCCATATCTTCAGGCCGAAAGACCAATTTCAGGCTCTTCCTGCCGAAGTGCGCGGACATGTCGGCACTGAGCGTCACGGCAAGACCATTTTTGGTGTCACGAACCTCGCAACCTAAATATCCGAATGCGTCGCGGATGTAGTTTTTCATCAAGTCGATAGAATCTGCGTCCCCAGCAGCCGCTTCTGGGGCTGCCGTCTTTGTTCCTGCTCGCGTGTTCGGCCTGTTTTGCAGGCAAATTGCTCTGTCAGACGTCAAACAAATCTGAGGTGATCGCCTCTGCCTCCTTCAGTTTTTCAAAGTGCCTTCGAGCGTGGACTAGCCGTGCGCCGAAATGCTCAAAACGCTGCTGCATATCTTTCTCGCTGGTACTATGCAGCCAGATTTCGCGAATTTTGCGCTCAAAAGGCGCGTTCTCATCCAGCTCGCTTAAAATCAGATCCAGCTCGCCCACGACAAGCTCAAACATCCTGATTTTGCGGGAAAGCAGGTCCAGCACATGTGCTTCTATGGTATTGTGAACAGAAAAATTGAAAATCAGCACATCGTCTTCCTGCCCGAGGCGATGCAGTCGGCCGATCCGCTGCTCAAGCATCATCGGATTCCAGGGCAGATCATAATTGACCAATTGGTGGCAAAATTGCAGATTCATGCCCTCACCGCCCGCCTGGGTTGAAATCATCACCCGAGCAGACCTGGAAAACTTCCGCACCGCATCCCGGCGCTGTATGATATTCATCCTGCCGTGAAAAAGCTGTGTTTCAAGACCTGCTGCCTCAAGATGTTCCCTGATATAGCTCATTGTATTGAGAAATTCCGTAAAGACCAGGAACTTTCCAGGGTAGTTCTCCAGAATATCCAACAGGGCTTCAATCTTCCGATTTCTCGTGATTTCGGCGGCCAATGTGCTGAACGCCTGCAGTTGGGTTCTCGTGATCTCAGGATACTGGGGCTTTTTCGCCATTATATCCAGCGTCGCCTTCACTGCTCTGGAACTGCTGCACAGTTCCTTTTGCAGCGTGCTCAGAGAAAGCAGGTGGAACTGATGTTGAGTCTGCGCCTTGAATTCATGACGGATATACTCGGAGACCGCATCGTATAAACGTCGTTCCGCATCTGTCAGCGTCAAGTGACAGATCGCAGACTTCCGCGCAGGAAAACGGATATTGACGTCAGAGCGCCGATTACGGATCATCACGCTGGCGAGCAGTTTTTTCAGATATGCTTCGTTCTTCGGTTTCCGCCCGTCGCCCGAAGCCACAAAATGGCGTTTAAACGAACGTATCGTCCCCAGCAGGCCCGGCTTCAACACTGTAATCAGATTATACAGCTCAGTCAGGTTATTATGGACCGGAGTCGCGGTCAACATCAGAACATATTTTTTCCGGATGCGTCTGACAAATTGAAAGCGTTGGGTCCCGCGGTGTTTCAGCTTATGAGCTTCATCGACGATCAGCACGTCATAGTCCTGCTGAAGAATCCGTAAGGGGCCGGAGGACCCTTCATCCCTGGCCTCCCACTTCGTCGCAGCAGCCTTGCCTTTGCCCGCTTTTTGCGCTGATCGAGGCAGGCGAAGCCGTGAAAAAGAGCAGATCACCTTTTCTTTCAGCCAGTCTTCATCTTCTGTCGCGATTGTAAAATCCTCAGCGAATTTATTCAGCAGTTCATCCTGCCATTGGGTCATCAACGATGCCGGCGTAATGATCAGAATCTTTGCCGCCAGCCCGCGTTTAATCAGCTCTTTCAGGATAATACCTGCCTCAATCGTTTTCCCAAGCCCGACTTCATCCGCCAGAAGGGCTTGTCCTCGCAGATCGTTCAGCACTGTCAGGGCCGTGTGTAACTGATGTTCATAATGAATGATGTTCAATTCATCAAGAGAGATCAGTGATTCAAAGCCGCGCACAAGACAACACTGTTCAGCCTGCAAGCGCAGGAAAAACTCGCTGAGAGGGTCTTTGCCGGAGCGGCGGCCGAAAAGTTTCCACTCGTCAAATTCCGGAATTTGCAGGGTCGGGTCCGGCAGGCCGATCGGATGTGCACGGAAATAATCAGCACACAGATCGCCGGAGAGATAATTATATCCGCAGCGAAAACATTCAGAAACCTGCGCCTGATCGAGCCAGCCGCATCGGGGACAGCGTTTTGATGAAAAATCGACGCCTGATTCTTCCAGTGCTGCAGTAGCTGCGGTTCTGCCTGTCCGTGGACTTTCCAGCCACTCAGTCCATTCCCGGGCCATGTGTAAGCTCGATGTCTCCAAGAACATATGTTGCTTGTCCCATAGTGCGCAGGGGCTGTTTTGTCAAGGCATTCAGCAGTGTCAGTCTGATATCATACAGTCCCGGCTTGAGGTCTGGAGGAAGATGGAGATCGTACTGCTCACGAAGCAGCTCACCTGGAAGCCAGCGCGATCTTGGACAAGTCCTGTGCAGGGGCAGGGGCTGATGACGAAACACATTCACAAACGGAAAGCCGAGTCGTCGTTTTAGCTTCAAAAACGTTGGAGAACGCAGCAGCGTTCCTTGTCTCACAAACGCGATCGACACCATGTAATCGCTCTGAATGTCGGCCAACGCTTTCCAGAAAAGTTCCATTTGAACAGTTGTTCCAGCGATCAGCTTCTCGGAAGAGAGCGAAAATCCTAAAAATTCAAGCTCTCGGCCCCAATGCAGCTTTAGCGGAACTGCTGGACGAAACGCGCGAAACAAGGTCTCCTGCAGATCGTGCAAGACGTGTGGACGTTCCGAGATCTTCGCGCGATTCAAGACATTTTCCGGAAGACTGCTGCAACTTTCCAGGGGATTCACTGCGTCGTCCCGGATGAATGTCAGTGCCTCATCCCAGCGCTGCAGAGCAAACAGGCTTTCTAAATAGCCGGATCGAATATCGGGAGAAACAGCATCGAATTCGAAAATCTGCTCAAAGAGATCTTTTGCGTCATTCGGGTCACCAAGCATCTGCATCAATTCAGCACTAGCCTGAAAGAGCATGATCGGAAGGCGGGGATAGACGTCAATCGCATCAAGCGCAATATCCGCCTTTCCTGTACTTTCCAGACGAAATTCCAGTTGTGCGGGCCTCGAAAGCTCAAAATCCAGAAGATATTCCTGGAAGCCTTGTGAGCCGAAGGACTGAGATGGATTCAGACTCACGGAACTCTTCTGTAAAACTCCATGCTTTTTGCCGCTGTACACATCCATCCAGCACGCGATCTCCGGGAGCCGCGCATGACTGTCTGCAGCAGGGCCTGTTTTCAGCCGGTAACGGACCTGATACTCGCCTGCCGGCAGCGCGAGATGCTGACCATACGCCAGAAAGCCGGGCCTGTCCTTCTGAACGCAGAATTCTACCTGTTGAGCACCGGACGCTTCAGGAGCATCGACGACGCGACCACTGTTTCTGAGAAGCGTTTCCGCCTCAAACCGAATACGCAAGGGTGCCAGCAGAGCGGCAAGCTCAGTGCTCTGTGAAACAGCAGATTCGCTTTGAGATGCCTCGTCAAAAGAGCATGTGCTGTTATGCTGCCAGCAATAGGTTCTGAAAAAGTCCTGAAACGCTGGCAATAAGTCTTTCGAGCGTTGAAACGCCTGCCAGGCCTCATCATAGTTCTTCAAAGCCTGATAGGCTCGTCCGAGGTAATAGTGGGCGTATATATGCTGTGGATTTTCCTCTAACGTTTTCTCAAATTCAGCGAGCGCTTCCTTGAAACGCTTCTGCTCAAGCAGCAACTTTCCGGCGTCGAAAGCATCGACTGAAAGCTCGACACGACAGCCTAAAAACCGCGAATCGTTCAGCCCTGTTCCAGCGACAAATTTCGGAACAAAGCCCTCATGCGAACGGATCGAGACAGGATAGACCGATGAACGAAAAAAGGGCACTGGATTCTGCAGCGGCATGACCAGATGACGCAGTTCCCGCTCCCGGTCAAAACGCACTGTCTGCGTGATTGCGCCGACCTTGACGTCAACAGTGTTTGCTGTCGGACCGTTGATCAGGGTCACGCTGAGAAAGGATGCGGGTTCAAACACTCGAATCGCAAAATCGGCTCGCGAACGGCCGCGTACCCAGAATTCATACGGACTGCGATCAGCGGTATTTTCATCGAAAAAATACAATTTATGCTTCGGATGCTGATACAGAGCTTCACCTTGTACCAGAGTCGTGCTGAGTGTTGTCGGGAGAGTATTCAATAACGTTAATTCAACCGGCAGGAGGCGGTAAGGAAAACGAAACGCCTGTACAGCCGGATTGCTTGAATGCTGAAAAGGAGCGATCAGTACCTGCGCCAGAAAACACGAGCCGACAAGCCAGGAAAGCAGTAAAGGCCCAATGCCCGACAATGACGTCATGAGAAAAAACACGCCAGGATAGATATTAACAAAAAAACGGTTTCCAAAGGCTCCGCCGCCGCCCTGATAATTACTGGGAGCCAGAATAATATAGGCTGAAATGCCGCTAAGAATTGTCAAGAGGAGAAAAATCCGGCGCAGCGATTTGCCGGAAAGAACTGTATCGCTGCGTGAATAGCGCAGCAAAGATCGCTGCGACGCGTAAGCCCTCAGAAAATAGTAAACTGCCAGGAAGGAACAGCAAAAATACGGTAGTAAGCCGGTAAAACGGCCGAATATATAATAAACGATGTTGTGTAACAGGACGGTCGAACGATAATAAAAGGCTTGTTCAAAATAATCATCATTCGATGAAGGAATTCCCTCTTCCCACACATCCTTGCCGGGTTCCAGCGGGAATTCCCAGTAAAACGATTTGCGATCGCCGGCATACTGGTTGAAATGACCGATAAAGAGATACTGAAGACCATAAAACAGCATGACCGCTACGATAAAAATCAGTCCAGCCCATACACATGTTTTCAGACTCGGGTGCCGTCGGAACAGAGCTTTCCGGATCGGCACAGCCGCAACAGGTGTTCGTCTCTCCCAAAAGCCCTCAAAGAGCTTATCAGCCAAGAGTGGCGCCACAAACAGTATGTTCGGCAGTTTTGATGCTCCGGCAATCGCGATCGGTATCGGCGCAAGATAAAAACGTAGTTGGGGCCTCAGGAACAGCCAGCCCAGCCAACGCATACGCAAGCCCCCGCCGCCCTGTGGCGTAACTGTCCCGGAGTCATGGCGCTCTTCACGCTGATACAGCCACAGAAACAGACCAAGCGTGATGCAGAACATATTGAAAATTTCGGGCGTCAGCCAAAAATTATACACAAACGCGGCGCTTAAAATAAAGAAGGTCATCGACACGAGCAGTGAGAGCAGCGAAGGATTAAACTGCCGCAGATAGAGCCATCCCATTACAATCATCAACCACTGCATGAGCATATTCACTATTAAAAATCCATTCATGCCGAACACACGCTGAAAGGGCGCCAGCAGCAGAGCATAAACAAAGGATTTCGCATAGTATATCTTTCCATCCTCCAGTTTCGTGAGGAAGACCCCCTGGGGTCCCGCATGCCAGCCGTCATTATACACTCGCATCAAATCTTTACGGCTGTATTCCAGATCCAGGTCGCGGCCAAAACTCTGTGCCATCATATAATAGACAGCCTCATCGCCAAAGAGGTAATTCACAGCCTTGTGATAATCAAGAGTTGCAGCAATCGCGATAAAAAAAATGAGTAGGCCTGACAAAAGAATACATTCTACGGAAATCTTCTTCGTCCTCACGATCATAGTCCTGGCTCCCTTTCTGCTGCCGTGATTTTTCAATGAAAGTGGCATAGGCTGCATACCATCGGAATCCTGCAATTCATTGAAAATCCGTATTCTGTCAACTCAAAAATATCAGTCTTCATCAATGAAAACCTGGTATAAACGTGTCGTTTTCAGAGAAAATCATAGTTAACTGTATAATTTTATTGACATTATCGCTGTTTTGCTGCTAGAGTATATCTGTTCTTCGAGTAAAAAATTTCAGCATGTTCATCCTTTCTCTCGTAGATCGTTTTTAGAAGTACCGTGAAGACTTGCAACGCATTACTGATTGAGAACTCAGGAGATAGTATGACTCGACTGGACATTGCGAAAATTGTCGCAAGCGAAGCCAACTTAACTCAACAAAAAGCGAACGAAGCTGTCATAGAAATGCTTGATGTGCTCAAAGAAACGCTTGAACAAGGAGAACGCATCGAATGCCGGGGATTTGGAATATTCATGGTGCGTGATCGCAATCCGCGCCTCGGCAGAAACCCTCGTACCGGTGAAGAAGCTCCCATCGCCAAAGGCAAAACCATTAAATTCAAAGCCGGGAAAGAATTCAAGGAGCGTATCTGGAATGAATGCCCGGAACAAAACGATTCTGCAGACACTTCCTCCGTCAAAGCGGAAACTCCGGCCTGATACAACACACTTCCTGGTCCCAGGAATTTTTGCATACTTGCCTGCTGTCTGGCCCCTAATGGCGTACTCTCATGTTATCCTCCGGCCAGAGGCATCCCCAAAAGTATTCAAATCCTCGTACCAATTCCTGATTTGACGGAGTGATATGAGGAAACAGTTGCCGGGATCCGGGAGACCTCAACAGCATCGTCATGATACATGGGCTTGCGGTCTTCTGGGTCTGGAATCATAGCGCTCAGAAGCCTGATCAGGAGAATCATCAGCTTCAGGTCTGCTCTCTGTCTGAAAAATCTGTTGACAAGTTTTGCGCTTTTCATGATTTTTAAATCTGTTTTCAGACCATTTTTATTCATTATCTTGCCCACAGAAGGAGAGGAGATGGGGAAAGTAGAGGTTATTGCCGGGAGCATGTTTTCCGGAAAAACAGAAGAATTGATCAGACGTTTAAGCCGGGCAGAAATCGCCAGGCAAAAAGTGATTGTGTTTAAACCGAGCATTGACACCCGCTACAGCGAACACCACATTGTGTCGCACGACGTCTCGAAGATGCCTTGCATGACCATTGACAACGCCGATCAGATTATCCCCAATATCGGCGATGCAACGGTGATTGGTATCGACGAAGCGCAATTCTTTGAAGACAATATTCTGGAAATCGTAACAACGCTCGCCAACATGGGAAAACGGGTCATCTTAGCCGGATGTGAAATGTATTCCAGCGGCGAGCCTTTCGGACAGATGGGGCCTTTAATGTGTATTGCGGAGGACGTGGAGAAATTGCATGCGGTATGTATGGTCTGCGGCAAAGAAGCCTATATTTCCTACCGCAAAGAACAATCACAGCATGGAAATATTCTGATCGGCTATTCTGATATCTACGAGGCCCGCTGCCGAATTTGTGCCAATCTTGACAGTACAGGATCGCTCGATACTGAGTAAACAGTCAGACCTGACAGGTTCTCAATGCCTCTCAGGTCTAGATCTCCTCGCGTTGCTTTTTGAACGAACCTACACTTCAGGAACCTTGAAGCACTCTCTGACTGTGGCCAATGAGGCTTTGTCTCCTTTAATTTTGATCTTCCCCAGCATAAATGCAACACGCCCATCAAGTTTTCCCTGGGCCAGCTTGAGATAGGTCTTCGAGCTCATCCGGGCATGGCTTTTCGCGCCAGGATCGCTGCCAGGACGAATGGTGCAAGTTCCGTTATCCACGATCAGCGTCCATTCGCCGCCACCGTCACCGGTGATTGTATACGAGATGTGCGCGTTGACGCCTTCAGCCTTTTCAGGAATGAAGCGGCTCTGCTGCGTCTCGAAAAAATCTTTCACCTGCAAAGGACGTGCACGATCTTTTAACGGCACAAGCTCTTGTTCAACAGCCGGAGCATGAGCGTCGGTCCGAGGGGCTGCCGGTTCTTCGGCTGCAGGAGGAACCGGGGACGGAGCGGATTTCGGTTTCTCTTCAACCGGTTTTGCGCTGACTGTTGGAAAGTTAGCCAGCTTTACCACTACGAAAACGCTTTTGCATTTCGGGCAGCGAATTTTTTTGCCGGCTTTATCACCGCCCAATTTAAACTTTGTCTGACAACCTGAACACTGTGTGATTATTTTCTCCACGTCTCTGTAACCTCCGGAAGATTAAAACAAATTTCATCGCAATACGAGCCCGCATTGTTTCAGGATTTCTCGACGATCATCTGAAAATTTCCCCACTTCTAGCAAATCGACAAAGGTACTGTCAAGAATTCTCTCATTTTTTTTATCCCAGACAAAAATTTCTCCAGCGCAAAAAACACGCGCAATACACAAAGCACACTCCTCGTTGTCGTCCCCAAATCTGTGTTCCCTGTCCAGGATCTGTCTGTTGTGTGTCTTTTGCAGCAGACAGTCCTTGTGTGCAGGCTATGGCGACTTCGAAATCACAAAAAGCCCGCTGTCTGCCCGAAAATTCGGAAGATACGTCACAGGCCCCGTCTTCCCGAGATACACGCGGCGTGCAATCGTGATTTTTTTCGCCCAGCAATAGTCCACAAAATCGGAAATACTCAGAAAATGCAGGTTCGGGCTTTCATACCAACGAAACGGCAGAGAAGGGGTTGTCGGGGCTTTCCCCAAGAAAACGAGTTGGAAGCGGGCCCGATAATAGGCAAAATTCGGAAAGCCGACAATGACCTTACGTCCCACTCGTAACGCATCGTTTAGCACACTTTCAAGGTGATGGACCTGCTGAATGCTTTGATTCAAGACCACATAATCAAAGGAACGATCTTCATAATCGGCAAGCCCAACGTCAAGATCATCGTGAAAGACGTTCAGCCCTTTGGCCACACATTTATAAATGGCCTGTTCGTCAATTTCAATCCCCTGACCGCGTACCTGTTTTTCTTTGATCAGCAGATACAGTAACTCTCCGTTACCACAGCCTAAATCAAGCACAGACGCTTTGAGAGGAATCAGGTCCAGAATCGCCTTATGATCGATTCGGAGAGGATTAGCTTCCATCACTGCGTGTGACCTCATAGCCGTAATAGACTTTTTTCAAAAAATGTGAAATCAAATGTGTCTCTTCATCCACTTCCAGCAAAAACGCATCATGCCCATACGACGAATCAACCTCGCAATAGGTCGTTTCAAGACCAGCCCGTTTACAGGCTTTCATGATTTCCTGAGTCTGATAGGCCGGATAAAGCCAATCGGACTTAAAGGCGATCACCATGATCCTGGCTTCAACACCTTTTAAGGCTTTTTGAAACGGTTTGCCGCCAGAGGCATCAAAATGGTCCATGGCCTTGGAGATGTAGAGGTACGAATTGGCGTCAAAGCGCCTGACAAAGGAATCGCCGCGATAATTCAGATAGCCTTCGACTTCAAAATCCGTTGTAAACTTACAAGACGTACCCGAGTCTTTGCGCTGCCGCCCGAATTTTGCCTCCATCGAGCGGTCGCTCATATAGGTAATATGCCCGATCATTCTCGCCACTGCCAACCCTCTTGCCGGAGGATCCCCGGCATAATAATTTCCGGAGTTCCAGTTTGGGTCTGCCATCACGGCTTGCCGTCCGACCTCATTAAAGGCGATCTGTTGCGGAGAGTGTTTGATCGTTGTCGCAATCGGGATCGCGCTGCGAATCATGTCAGGAAACATCACCAGCCAGGCCAGGACCTGCATCCCGCCCATCGATCCGCCGGCAACGGATAAGAGCTGCCTGATCCCAAAATGTTCGACGAGACGTTTTTGACAACGCACCATGTCTTCAATAGCAATTAACGGAAAATCGAGTCCGTACGGCTTTCCGCTTTCAGGATTGATATCGGCTGGTCCGGTCGAACCTTGACAGCCTCCCAGGACATTCGAACAGAGCACAAAATACACGTCCGTGTCAAACGCTTTGCCCGGCCCGATCATATCATCCCACCAGCCGGGCTTGCGATCGCCCTCATGATAACCAGCAGCATGCGCATCGCCGGAAAAGGCGTGCATCAGCAAGATCGCATTTGATTTGTCTTCATTCAATTCGCCGTAACATTCATAGGCGATCGTAATCGGCCCGAAAGTTTCCCCGCTTTCAAGCAGCAATCTCTCAGGGGGGGCTGCGAAGGTGAAATACTGCGTTTCTACTGTTCCCACACTATCTTTTTGTGTCACGTCACCACACTGAAGCTGCAATGTTGCAGAGCCAGGCATCATGCAATCGCTCCAGCACTCCGCCGCTTCAATGTCACAATTTTTATGCCTTAGTCAAAGCCTGTTCAATATCAGTCAGAATATCATCGCTATGTTCGATGCCGATCGACAAACGGATAAAATCCGGAGTGACACCGGTTGAGGCTTGTTCTTCCGCGGATAACTGCTGATGTGTTGTCGAGGCCGGATGAATCGCCAGACTCTTTGCATCACCGATATTTGCAAGATGCGATACTAACTGCAGCGAATTAATAAAGCTCTTTCCTGCTTCCAGCCCACCTTTGATACCAAATCCGATAATCGCTCCGGCGCCATCAGGCAGGTACTTCTTCACACGCTCCTGTTCCGGGCTGGAAGCCAGACCCGGATAATTGACCCAGGAGACCTTTGGATGTGTTTCGAGGAATTCGGCAACTTTCAAAGCATTTTCACAGTGACGCGGCATGCGAAGGTGCAAGGTCTCCAGGCCTTGCAGGAACAAAAAGGCATTGAACGGCGACATCGCCGGACCTAAATCCCGCAACAGTGTCACCCGAGCTTTAACAATATAGGCCAGGTTGCCGAGCGGCTCCAGAGCTTCGACAAAATTCATGCCGTGATAGCTGGGATCTGGATCTGCAATCAAAGGGAATCTGCCGTTCGTCCAGGTAAATTTCCCGGAATCCACAATCGCCCCGCCGATTGACGTCCCATGGCCTCCGACAAATTTTGTCGCAGAATACAGCACAATATCCACACCATGCTCAATGGGGCGAAGTAAATACGGCGACACGGTATTATCGAGCACGAAAGGAACCCCGCGTTCATGAGCGATTTCAGCCAAGGCCTCAAGATCAGTGACATTCAATTTTGGGTTCCCGATCGATTCAGCATAAAGGGCTTTCGTCTTCGGACCGATCGCCTTTCGAAAGCCTTCCAGATCGTGTGCTTTGACAAAATTCACCTTAATTCCCATACGGGCGAAGGTATGCTGGAACAAGGTATAGGTTCCACCGTACAGATTATCCGCCGAGACGATTTCGTCACCCGCTCTGGCAATATTCAGCAGCGCCAAGGAAATCGCCGACATTCCGCTGGCAACCGCCAGCGCCCCAATTCCTCCGTCTAAGGCGGCAAGCCGTTTTTCCAGCACATCGGTCGTGGGATTCATCAGACGGGTATAAATATTGCCGGACTCTTCCAGACTGAAGAGTCTGGCAGCATGATCCGTATCGTGAAACAAATACGAGCTGCTTTGATAAATGGGCACGGCACAGGCGCCGGTCGCAGAATCGGCCTCCTGACCGCCATGCACTGCTAAACTTTCTCTATGAAGTTGCCGATCGAGTGTGCTCATAGTGTCGCTCCTTATTCCCTGTGTTCGTAACACTCAGCAGAAACAGCATGACAGATCAATGTATGTATCTGAACTCTGACCATAGAAGCTTTATGACAAAACATGATATGTCCTTAGCGCCTTGTTTGGTCAGACGTTAGGGATAGAGCTCTCTGAGAACAGCTCTTTCCCACGCTCAGACGGAAAAAACCTTTTGAAATACATAAAGAGGAGAAAACTGCAATCGGAGGATCAGCGAAGGCTAAAAAAATACCCCTTGTGCCAGCAAGGGGCTTTTATCTCAATGAGATATCAGACAACTTTTTAGCACTTGTTTTAGAGTGGTTGCAATAGTTCACAAATCGTTCCACTGTTATGAATTTCAAGAGAGTTGCTGTTATAATAGATAGAAATCAAAATTTGTCAAGAGCCGCTGGAATTTTTTTTGATTTTTTCAACATTCACGAGCAAGAAAATTCTCGTAAAAGACGTGCAGTTGGTCTGTGCCTTTACTCATCGCCCAACACACGAACAATATCGTCTTCACGAATCGTCATGCCAGATTCGATCGATTCGATCCGAGCGAGCGAAAAACCTTCTTGAATTTCAAGCACTCGAACGACTCCGACACGTTTTGCGTCACGCAAGACCTCCAGAACCATTCCTTCCCGGACTCCGTCTTCACGGATAAGGTTCAGAAACACCTGATCGTCGCGGATCAAGACCACATATCCTTCAAGGGCGGTGTTTCCAACGGACTCGCCACTTGGGCTGTCAGAACTCAAGGGGGTCTCCGGATTCGACAGCTCAACGATCGGCTCCTCCTTCTGCGGGATCTCCTCTTGACTGGACGTATCGGCGTTGCCATGAGCCGTGTCAGATGATGCGACAGAGTGTGGAATAAAGATTTCCCCCAGATCGCCAAGCCGTTTGCGAGCCTTCTCCCGCTCTTCATAAGCCGGATAATTTTCCAGCAGCTCAAGCAGACATGCTTTGCCTTCCTCCTTCTGACCGAGATCGAGATAATTCAACGCCAGCAGATACAAAGCATCATCATACAGTGAAGTTCCCGGGTATTCTTTCATTAAATATAGGACACGATTCTTTGAGGCCTTGTAGCGTTTTTCCTTCCGATAAAAGCGCGCCACACGATACTCGTGCTCTGCGCTTCTGTCCCTGACCTTTTTCAAAAATGTTTCAGCATTCTGAACGTCGTCTGCATCCTCAGGATATTTCTCTGCCACTTTCAGAAGTTCGGTGAAGGCTTCCTGCAAAATACTTTGGTCCTGATCGGGCCCCAGCGCCTGTTCAAAGAGGCTGACACCCAGCCTGTACTGAGCTGTCGCTGAGTTTGGATCATTGGGGAAGAACGAGAGAAAGCTCCGATACTCAATAACGGCTTCATCAAACTTCTCAAGTTCGAAGTAACACTGACCGGCATAGAATCTGCTCAGTCCGGCATAATCACTTCGCAGGAAATTCTCTTTTACATATATAAAGTACTCCAGAGCACTACGGTATTCTCCCTGTTCATAAAGGGTTTTTGCATGTTCAAACAGCTCCGTATCCGATTGGCTCTCCTGAAACTTCATCGAGGGACCACCGCATCCAGCCGATATTATAAGCACCAGGCAGTACAGCAGCATCCTGCACACGCTCCAAAGCTTCTTCTTTCTCTGTCCGTTCATAACATATCCTCATACAAAAAGCCGACATCGGAATCTCTTTGCTGCCAGACAGCAAAACAGTGCTGTCAAGAAGTCCTTCCTGAACCACACTGTGTCAATTCAGCTTCCATCCGCTTTAGGGACGCTCTTTTTCTAAAACAGGTTTTAATTGAATAAAGGCTCCTTCTTGCACTCGAAGGTCGTCAACGTAATTTTTAAACCCGGGTTTTGTCAAGCGAATAGCATACATTCCAGGCTCTTTATTCAATTTCACCGGAGTATAGCCCATATCTTCTCCGTTCAGCCAGACACGCGCATGCGACGGAGCGGATTCAATCTGAATTTCTACGATAACCGGGTCGAGATCACGATGAATGTTTTGAGTGATATTATCTTCGATGACCAGATCTTCACTCCTCTCGCGGAATTTCTTCTTCCGAAGGACAAGGCGGTATTCACCAGGCTTTTTTTCGATGCGGATGGGGGTTTCTCCCTGATAGGTATCATTGATATGCACTTCAGCGCCGGGAGGATTCGTCGTCACTTTCAACGCTCCGACTCGTTCCTTGAGTTCGACAGCAACATCAAGCGTTTCATCTGCAGCCAAATTGACTTCAACCGGGAGGTCGCGGAAATTATCTTTTTTAAGGGTCATCACGTAGAGTCCTGCAGGTTTTTCATGCACAAACGGGGTCGTCCCGATCAAATCGTTTCCGATATAGGCTTTCGCGCCGGGAGGCAGGCTCTCGACAACCATCTTTCCCATTTGACGGATCAGATCGGCTTCCACTGTCATGGTTTTTCCCTCTTCGACGATAACCTCTTCATCAAAGACATAAAATGTATCTTTTTCAACTCGCACGGAATATTTTCCCGGAGCAATCTGTAATTCAAGCGGCGTGAGCTGCCCCTGGCGTTTTCCATTGATAGAGATAAACGCCTGCGAAGGCATACTGTAAATATGCAAGGCACCGTACTCTTCCGAAAGTCTGGCATGCATTACAGCGCTATCGTTCTTTTCAATGCTGATATGGCGGGCATAGGTCTGAAAACCGGCCATCACGGCTTTAATATCGTAATTCCCCTTGGTCAGCGTGGTTTTCAACGGGGTTTTTCCCAGATACGTATTATCAACATACACCGCTGCTCCGCTCGGACTCGATGTCACTTCAAGGCTGCCCTCATTATTGAACATGCGCCCCACGCCCCCAAAAGCATTGAGCAGTGAACCCCATAAAAATTCAACAGGAGTGAATTGAAGCAAAATCGCACCAATGCAAGCGATGATAAAGAGAATTGAGGTGAGAGAGAGCACACGTTTCATCATAATGTTACACCTGCTGATAAGTTATTCGATCCAGAGTCTCCACTGTATCATCAATAGCTTCACTCAAATTCATGACCGTCTGAAACACTCCGCTCAAGTCGTCTGAACCGTCTTGAATATCTGAAAAACTGAGGCGGATAATCGAGAGATGAACCTCACGCAGAGAGGTCACAATATTGGTCAACTTGGATTGAACGTATTCTTTGCCACGGAGTATTTCTTCCTGACTTCTGAGTTGTTTGACCAAAGAATTCCGCGTGCGGATCCACTCGGCCCTGATGAAGTCATCAACCATATCACCTTCGATTTTTTTTTGATAATGAGTGAGAACCATTTTGGTTCGCTCCACATCATCATGGCAACGCAAGCCATTATCGATCGTCTGCGCTTTTCGAGTCAGGAGGATAATCTTCTCCATCAGAGACTGAATTGCCGGAATGACATCGCCGAAAGACTCATGAAACATGCCGCTGCGGTCCTGAACGGCCGCTTTGATTTCACGATAAATCTCGATCGCCTGTGCCAGTAACTGCAGATAGTTTCCTCCGACAAGGGCTTTCACATCGCTATAGGCTTCTTCAACAGCGTCAAACTCTGAATCAAGTAAGCGGGTAAAACGCTTTTTCACGAGCATCAAAACACGTTCGTCGCTGACAACAAGAGCACTTGAGAGCAATCCCCCCAGTAATAAAAACCAGGGCTGCACTAAAAAAGCCGTTGCAAAGGAAACACATAACACGACAAACGCCCATTTCAGTCCGAAGAACAGATCGAGGAATGTCTTCCCCTGGGAGTAGGCTGTCAGATCCTGTAATTCCACGTCTTCTGCACTCATGCCCCAATAAACAAACACTTTCTGAGACATTTGTCAAGAAAAAACAGAGGTATTGTTGCAGGAAAACGCTGACTGTGTTTTCGACACAGATGCTTGAGAAGAGAATTTCAGAGATTTCTGCTCTGGAAAAAGTTTTCTTGATCTTTCCTGACGGCTCCTGTGTCATGTAACGCTCAAGCCTAATATAAAGGACAGAGCAAGAACTGCAGTTCAGACAGCAGAAGAAAACGATACAATGACACTCTCGGATCGACTTACTGAACGCGCCGGCATCGTCGTACACTATGCCGGTGGCAGTGCCGCAATCTGCTTTGGAGGCGTCGTCTCTCTGTTCTCCCTCATCGGCTGGGCTCTGTTCGGCATGAGCCTTCCACAGGGAATTATTCTGAGCGCTTTCGGGATCGTCCCTGTTGGAGGAGGACTCTGAAGGTGACCCGCGAAACGGTGTCATGGCAACGAAGGCAGAAAAAAGAAACGCGTTATCGGGCTAAAATCGAACGTTTTCTTCAGGAAATCGACGAATTGCGAAAAGAATAACAAGCCGATGTTCATGCTGCTAATTTTCTTGACAAAACGTGGCGCTTTTCTCTGTATCAAAGAGAGTGAACACATGACCGGCAGGACGCGCCGGACTTCTTGAATGTACGAACCTGGTATACATTACATACATAAGGAGTGACACAAGATGAGCAATGTGACAACAGGTGTGATCGGCGGAAGCGGTTTATATGAAATGGAGAGTTTAACGGATATTGAATACAGACGTGTCGAGACTCCCTTCGGCGATCCTTCCGATGAATACGTCATCGGAACACTCGAAGGCCGCAAGATCGCCTTTCTTCCGCGTCATGGCCGTGGACACCGCCTGCTGCCGTCAGAGCTTAATTTTCGGGCAAATATTTACGGCTTCAAGTTATTGGGTGTCGAACATATCATTTCAGTATCTGCAGTCGGAAGTCTGCGGGAGAGCATCGCCCCTCTGGATGTTGTCGTGCCGGATCAATTCTTCGATCGCAGCCGACAGCGCGTGAGTACATTCTTTGGAAACGGTCTTGTCGGACATATCGCCTTTGCCGATCCGATCTGTCCAGACCTGGCAGCCCTGATTTATCAAGGCGCCGTTGATAACGGCGCAAGAACTCACAAAGGCGGGACCTACCTGTGCATGGAAGGCCCTGCGTTTTCAACCAGAGCGGAATCGAACGTCTATCGCCAGTGGGGCATGGACGTTATCGGGATGACCAACCTGCAGGAAGCCAAGCTCGCCCGCGAAGCCGAAATCTGCTACGCAACCATGGCGATGGTGACGGATTATGACTGTTGGCACGAGGAAGAAGAAGATGTCACGGTTGATGCCATTATCGCCAATCTGAATAAAAATGTCAATCTCGCCAAGCGGATCATCCAAAGCGTTGTGCCAAAAATTTCGAGCAAACGCTCCTGTATCTGCGAAAGCGCCCTGAAATATGCGTTAATGACCGCTCCTGATCTCGTCCCTGACGAGACAAAACGCAGTCTGAACGCGATTGTCGGACGATATTTATCCTGAACTCTTCAGCTCGTACGCTCATTCAAACGCGAAGATATTTTTTCACACGATCTCTTTTTCATTGCAGAGGCGAAGGTTGCCGACTCAGCGTCTTTGCGCTTCTGCAATGAAATTTCATTCGCATGCCGCACTTTGATGTTTTTGGAATGGGGAATTCCCTGATCGATATTCAGGCTTTTGTTGATGAAAGCTTTCTGGCAAGTATCGGCGTTGACAAAGGGATTATGCATCTCATCGATGAAGAACGCTCACGCTCGATTCTCAATCGCCTCAAAAATATTCCCACCGAGATGCTTCCGGGCGGGAGCTGTGCTAACACGATGAGCACCATCGCTTTCTCAGGAGGACGACCGCTCTACACCGGCATTGTCGCTGATGACGAATACGGCGGCACGTATGAGGAAAAACTCACGCAGCAAGGCGTCAAAACTCTGACCAAGTGGATGAAGTCCGGCCTGACCGGTAGCTCGATCATCCTGACGACTCCGGATGCCGAACGTACAATGAATACGCATCTCGGGGTCTGTCGGGAGTTTAAAAAACACGATATCGATCTCGATCTGCTGAAAGAGTCACAAGTGTTCTATCTCACCGGCTATATGTGGGACACACAAGAGCAGAAAGATACGGCGATCTATGCGATGGAGCAGGCCAAACGCTTTGGGCTGAAAGTCAGCTTTGATATCGCTGACCCCTTTTTAGTCGAGCGTAATCGCGGTGAATTTCCCGCGATCATAAAAGAATATGTTGATATCCTGTTCGGTAACGCTCAGGAAATGATGATGCTGACCGATATTGAATCTCCGCTGGAAGCCGGAAAAGAATTGCAAAAATCTTGTGAGATCGCTGCTGTAAAAATCGGTAAAGAGGGCTCCTATGTCATTACAGACATGGTCGAAAAAGTGGATGCCTTCCCAGTCAGCGCCGTGGACTCTACCGGTGCAGGCGATTCCTATGCCGGCGGTTTCCTTTACGCTTACTGCCAGGGAAAACCATTGGCCCAGTGTGCGCGTTTTGCCAACTATATTGCCTCACAGATCGTGACCGTCAAAGGACTAGGCTTTCACTTACTGAATCAGGAGGTCATTCAGAAGAATCTAGACATTTGCTAAGTTCTCACATCCTGACTTCCTGGAAGAATTGATGATTTTTCTGTTGACTCATTTAGACTTTAGCGCTAGCCTGTGTTCGTTACAAGGACAGTGCGTACTTTATTACAAAGGAGGATGTCGGGCTTCAGGTAACGTGTCGCGTTGCCCGAACGTCCGCAAAGGATTATGTGGAAACAGTTCTGTTGGACAAGTCTTGCCTTGCTCCTGCTTATCGCGCATCAGACATGGGCAGAAGAACAGTCGGGACAAGCCGCCCCCTGCGATATTCCTGGAATCAGCATCGAAGCCCTGCCTCTGCAGGGAGAAAGCCTGTGTGTCGTGAATACTGCTAATGCCGGTGCTCAATGGTTTTTGCTCAACCCTGCAGGCAATCGGCATATCGGCCCTGTGTCTCCGGGTTTCAAAACGATTAATGCGATCAAAGCGTCTGGAGACGGTCGTTTTCTCGCCGTCTACTCTGTTGCGGAGGGGCACTCATTCCTCGATGTGATCGATCTCCGGAAGTTCCTGCAGACAGAGGAATACCAGGTCTTGCACAGCATTGATCCGTATCCCGGTCGTATCGAGCTGGACAGCTGGAAAAAGGGGCGGTTTTATGTCAAGAGCGATATGTTGTTGACGCACCCCGATGTCAGCACCGGGCGCTATTCTCCCGACATGAGTCTGAACTGGATGGAAACCTTTGTACTGGAACCCACGAACGGACGAATCTACGGTGTTTCAGAAGGAGCCGTCAACCCAATCGAACATTATGCCCAGGTGCTGTTAGATTCACGCGCCGGCAAGGCAGAGAAAGACAGAGCTCTTGTGAAACTGCTTTCCATTCGCAGCAGACAGGTTGACCTGCCCTTGCTGATCAAAATCCTGGAACAGGAGCAGGATCCCAAGCGCATGAACAAACTGCTGGATGAAATCAACTCCCTTCAGAAGTAGATCACGCGAACCGTGTGTATGGAAGGGAAGAGTGCTTAGTTTTGTCAGGCAGTTCCTTCCGGAGAACTGCCTGACAAACGGACACGTCAGGAAAGATTCATCAGCCAGGGGAACCACTCAATCAGTTTGGCCGTAACTACGGCGAATTTCCCTGAAAAGATCAGAACACCCACCAAGATCAGGAAGAGGCCGCTCAGGATCTCGATAAGCTGAAAATGACGTTTGACTTTGTCAAAAATATGCAGAAACTTTTGTGTGGCAACGGCTGTCAGCAGAAACGGAATTCCGAGTCCTAAAGAGTAAGCGGTCAAGAGCAAGATGCCTTTTCCGACTGTCTCCTGGCCACCGGCCAGAAAGAGAATCGGTCCCAGAATCGGTCCCACGCAAGGTGTCCAGCCGAATGCAAACGCCAGGCCGATCACAAATGCCCCTGCCGCGCCAGCCTGTACCTTTTGCACATGGAAACGCTTTTCGTAATTCAGGAAGCCTAACGCTCTTTTAAACAAGCCCAAAAAATGTAGCCCCAGGACAATAATCACAATTCCAGCGATTTTGCTGATAAACTGAATCCGTGTCAGCAAAAATTCTCCGACTGTCGTGGCTGTTGCTCCCAGCGCAACGAACACCACAGTAAAGCCGATCACAAAGGCCAGTGACGTCAGCAAGGTTTTCTTCAAAACCCCACGACGATTTTCGCTCTGTCGGAGATCATCCACCGACACCCCTGACATAAAAGAAATATAGGCCGGCACCAATGGAAGGACACAGGGAGACAAAAAGGACAGAATTCCGGCAAAAAACGCCGCAAACATCGAAATTTCTTCAGTAATCATCGTCTTTCACAAAGAGTGCCGAATCTTGATCGAGCAACGTAGTCCAGCCATCCCGCCACAAAACAGTGCCCGACCTCAAGATCCGACATTCCCCGAACACTTCATACCATACAATGCTGCCTTCAATCGCTCGAAAGTCTATTTACCTTGTCAGAACAATACCGTTCTTTTACAGCGGCGCTGACGACAATGTCATTCGCACAACGGCCTGCCAAACAGCCTTCAAGCCCTCCCCGTTCAGCGCGGAAAACGGTAAGAGAGTCTCTGCAGACTGAAGTTTCAGTGTTTCTCTGACCCGCTTGAGATGCTTACTGCGCCTGGTTTTCGGCACTTTATCGATTTTTGTCGCAACGATCAGCACCGGAATTTCGTAACATTGCAGCCACTCTCGCATCATTATGTCGTGGCGTGAAGGCTTGTGGCGCGCATCAACGATCAGGACCACAGCTCTCAATGCCTCACTTTTCAGCAGATAGGCTTCGATCATCGGCTGCCAGTGCTTTTTCACATGCTCTGGAACTTGAGCAAAACCATAGCCCGGCAAATCGACAAAACAGAGTTTTCCATGAATGTCAAAAAAATTGATAAGCTGTGTGCGGCCAGGAGTATTGCTGATTCTTGCAAGCGTTTTTTTATTTGCCAGTGCATTCAACAATGAAGATTTGCCGACATTCGAACGTCCGATAAACGCGATTTCCGGGAGAGAATGGCGTGGGAACTGATCTGTTTTCACAGCACTTTTGATAAAGCGTACGTCTTGATTTCGCCTCATACAGTCTATTCAGGCGGCGAAGTCCAATGGGCAAATGCGCCACCTGCTTTTCACACAGCAGACTTAACCGGCTTTTTCGTAAAGAAGGATCGGATCGGCGTTGTGCAGGATCACGTCTTCACTGACAATACATTCACGTATTGTCGGCATTGACGGCACTTCAAACATCAGATCCAGCATGAGGTTTTCCATCACGGATCGTAATCCCCTCGCCCCCATTTCCAGCTTCATTGCGCGGTGGGCAATGGCCTGCAAGGCTTCCTCTTTGAAATGCAGCTTCACATTATCGAACTCAAACAATTTCTGATACTGGCGAAGCAGCGCATTCTTCGGCTCCTGCAGAATCTTGACCAATGATTCCTCACTGAGCTTACTCAGCGTGGCGATTACGGGAACACGGCCGACAAATTCAGGGATAAATCCATATTTCAACAGATCGGCCGGTTCAGTGCGGCGTAACAATTCGCCGATTTCCATGGCATGCGTCATGCTGTCAACTTCTGAGTTAAAACCGATCTGATGCTTCCCGATCCGCTGGGCAACAATCTTTTCCAATCCGGAAAATGCACCACCACAGATAAATAAGATATTCGTGGTATCCACCTGGATATACTCCTGATTCGGATGTTTTCTTCCTCCCTGCGGCGGGACACTGGAGACCGTGCCCTCGATGATTTTCAGTAAGGCCTGCTGCACACCCTCCCCAGACACATCACGTGTAATCGACGGGCTGTCTGTTTTGCGTGAGATTTTGTCGATCTCATCCACATAGACGATGCCGCGCTCTGCGCGTTCAATATCGAAATCTGCCGCCTGGAGCAAGCGCAGAATAATGTTCTCGACATCTTCGCCGACATAACCCGCTTCAGTCAAGGTCGTACAATCGACGATTGTAAACGGGACGTCTAAAATTCGGGCGAGAGTCTGGGCGAGATAGGTCTTTCCGGTTCCGGTCGGCCCGATCAGGAGGACGTTGCTTTTTTGAAGCTCAACGTCACCGACCGCAGCATCAGCTTCGATCCGTTTATAATGATTGTACACCGCAACCGACAATACACGTTTTGTCGCATCCTGGCCGACAACATATTCATCAAGTATCGAAAGAATTTCTTTCGGTTTCAACAATTTCCGGGAGACCCGACCAACCTGAATATCCTCTTCTTCAAGGATGATTTCATTACACAGTTGGACGCATTCATCACAGATATACACGGAAGGCCCGGCAATCAACTTCCGAACGGTTTCCTGATTTTTTCCGCAAAATGAACACTTCAAGCTCTGCTCTTTTCTTTCTGCCATAATCTTTGCTTCCTACACGCGTGCTTTTTATTGCCTCATCAAAATGATTTCATCAACTAATCCGTAGTCTTTAGCCTGTTCCGAATCCATAAAATAATCGCGATCGGTATCTTGCTGAATGCGTTCCAGATCCTGCCCGGTATGCATATGAAGAATCTGATTCAACTCCTCTTTCATGCGCAGGATCTCACGGGCTTGAATATCAATATCAGTGGCCTGCCCCTGAAAACCTCCCATCGGCTGATGAATCAAAATCCTGGAGTGCGGAAGTGAATAGCGTTTCCCTTTCATTCCTGCTGCGAGCAGAACCGCCCCCATACTCGCAGCCTGTCCGACGCAGATTGTCGAGACATCGGGCTTGACATATTGTATGGTGTCATAAATAGCTAAACCAGCCGTCACTGAGCCTCCGGGACTATTGATATACAGATTGATATCTTTATCAGGATCATCAGCCTGGAGAAACAATAATTGCGCAACGACAAGATTCGCAACAAGATCGTCAATCGGCGATCCAATAAAAATAATACGATCCTTTAACAGTCGGGAATAAATATCATAGGCCCGCTCTCCACGCCCGGTTTGCTCTATCACCATCGGAATGAGTGGCATTTACGCGTCCTCCTCCACAACCTTTGCATGTTCGTACAGAAAATCTTGGGTTTTGGACTCTCGAATATCCGAAATAATCCGATCGAATCCATTTGGCTGACTCGTCAGGTACTGGCGCAGGACCGCGACCGGCAATCCCTGTCCTGTTGCCATGCGTTCGAGCGCAGCATCGACTTCCTCATCCGAGACTTCGATCCCCTCTTGTTCCTGAATCTTTGCCAGCAGCAGTCCGGCTCGCACCATATTGACCAGTTCAGCGTCTTCTTTATCAGGATAGGTCTTTTTCTGAGCTTCCAGAATGGAAGGCGGTACATCAAAATCGTATGATTCGGCCATGTTCAAGAGCAAACGATTTTTCGCATCAGCCACAAGATTCAGTTCCGCCCGTGATTTGATATTCTCAGCAATTTTCTGTCGCAACTCTTCCAGAGACTCTTCTTCAAGGTCTTTGGCAAATTCATCATCAAGTTCGGGCAAAACGACTTTTTCAACATTCACGATTTGCATAGAAAAATCCAAGGTTTTTCCCGCTAAACTTTTATTCGGTGCATCCTCGCTATACGTCGTTGAAAACTCCACACGGTCGCCTTTGTGTTTTCCAAAGACATTTTCGGAAAGCTCGGGAAAGACCTGATCAACACCCAGGACAAAAGAGACACCTTTCACTGGTTCTCCAAAAGGCTCGCCTTCCAGACTGCGCTGATAATCTACCGTCACATTATCATTATCAACAATCACATGTGTCTCATCAAGGGGCTCATGAGTCGCATTCTGACGGCGTAACTCATCCAGGGCTTCATGAATTTGCTCATCAGTAGTTTCAGCGGCTCTTTTCTTTGAAATTTCCAGGCCCTTATAGTCCTGCAAGTCAAATTCCGGCCAGAATTCAATTTCAGCCGCATATTCCAGCGCTTTATTTTCTGAGACCTTAATACTTTTCAGATCCACAGAGGGCGTCCCGCTTGGGGAAAGTTTCTGTTCGACAAGAGCGTCTTTAAGAGAATTTTCCAGCAATTTCTCTTTGACTTCGTCATGAATCTGACGGCGAAAACGTCGTTTAATCGTACTTAAAGACGCTTTTCCCTTTCGGAAGCCCGGCAAAGCAACACTTTTTCGGACATTTTGAATAACTGTTTGAAATTCTTTATTAACTTCATCAGCAGAAAGCTGAACCGTCAATTTCTTTCGGCACGCGCCAAGCTCTTCCACAACAACGTTCATGTGTTCATCAATCCTTAAATCTTCGCCTTTCAGCGAATGCAGTGATGAATAATACAGTGAGGCCGCAAGGGACTCACATTGACGTACAATACAACAACAATACAAAAAGCGGGAAACGGGATTTGAACCCGCGACCCTCGCCTTGGCAAGGCGATGCTCTACCACTGAGCTATTCCCGCTTGGATCTTATGTTTTGATTCAAAACACGCTACAAGTGTTTATGCGAGAGGAGGGACTCGAACCCACACGGTTTCCCACTGGATCCTAAGTCCAGCGCGTCTGCCAATTCCGCCACTCTCGCGTGTTTTGAAGACAACTCCATCATCATTAAGAAAGAGCAGCAACACGCCCGGCAGGATTCGAACCTGCGACCTGCGGATTCGAAGTCCGACGCTCTATCCAACTGAGCTACGGGCGCATCACAAGAGTCTGCTCTGCCGGCAACAAATCCCGCAAATAAAAAAAAGAAGGTGAGTGAGGAGGCTCGAACTCCCGACCTTCGGGGCCACAACCCGACGCTCTAACCAACTGAGCTACACCCACCATACCTTCGACAGAGAAATCGTAAATTCTGCACAAAATACGCCTGGAGGGACTCGAACCCCCAACCCTCTGCTTAGAAGGCAGATGCTCTATCCAGCTGAGCTACAGGCGCAAAATAATTCAGCTCTCCCCTGCGTATCGGGGCGCCCAGATTCGAACTGGGGACCTCCTGCTCCCAAGGCAGGCGCGCTAACCAGGCTGCGCTACGCCCCGTATGAATGATGATATATCCAAAAAATACCCTTCTGAAAATGTCAACAAAAAATTAACATTTCTTTTGGAAAAGCGTCAGGGGGCACACGAAGACAGCTCATCAAGAAGAGGTGCTAACAATGCAGGTAACTGAGCAAGTGCTTTGGCGCGATGGCTGATCGTATTTTTCACAGAGGGCGGGATTTCAGCCATTGTCTGATGATACTCAGGGACAAAGAATATCGGATCGAAACCAAATCCCAGAGATCCTTGCGCATGAGTGCTGATGCTCCCCTCACAGACACCTTCAGCACTTGCAGTCTTTCCTGCCGGAGATGCCACGGCAATCACACATCGAAAACGCGCAGATCTGTTGCTGACGCCCTCAAGCATTGTAAGAAGCAACGCAATTTTTTCAGAAAACGGCAGATTCTCTCCTCCAAAACGGGCAGTGTACATTCCGGGATTCCCGTCTAAAGCATCGACTTCAAGACCGGAGTCATCAGCAATCACGACGCGGCCAGTCAAACTTGCCGCTGTTACAGCTTTTTTGATCGCATTGTCCTGATACGTCTGTCCATCCTCCACCACAGAAAAGTTCGGAACAAGCTGACCGACAGGGATCACCTTCCAGGGGAAATGCTCGAAGATCGCTTCAATCTCACGAATCTTGCCGGCATTCCCAGTAGCAGCCACAATATGAATCTGCCTCTGAGTTGATAAAAACGGCTTATTCTTCACTCGCGGACTCCAAACCGTCTTCCTCTCCTCCGCCAACTCCTTTCATTTCATCGTTTCCATTCGTTGCAGCCGGGTCTAAACCGGTCAGAACCAGCAATCTCGAGTTCAGCAGTCTGATACCGGCAAGTTGCCTGCTGACCTGACTAATATCTTGCTCGTAACGTTCGATCGAACTTCTCTGGCTGGAAGAGATCTTCTGAAGCCAGGCAAGCTGTTTTGATTTAACGGCCACGGCGTTATATTCACTGAGGAGTAAGACTACGACGACCCCAAGAACCACCAGCGTCACCGTACAAGAAATTCCAATTCCCCAGAGCACCGATTTTGAGACGGTATAGCGCTTACACTGTGATGTCGCATCAGGAACAATGATAAATGTACAAGAATTACTCGCCATATACTGCCTCCTTCAAAAAAAACAGTCATCTTCTCCCCTGGAGAATATTGCGTGACGTGCCTGAAGATTCCCTGTCTCTTCCTGTTTCGTCTCGTATGAGGGAACAGGGTTCCAACAGGTTTTCACAGCACAACAACTCTGCGCCTTTATCCGGGGAGCCGTCGCTCAATGGTCAATGCACGCATTCCTTTTTCACTGAAACATGCTGCGCACCGCTTCTTTCTATTGGAAATTATCTTTGAATGTCCCAAACAATTTCGTCAAGTATTTTCTCAAAAGGAAGGCATGAGAAAATACTCTCACAATCGTAGACTCTTAGCCTTTGACCAGTTTTACATGCACTTTTCGCCGTCTGGCCCCATCAAACTCACAAAAATAAATTCCCTGCCACGTGCCGAGAAGCAGATCTCCGCCTTCAACGATCACATACAATGAGTTTCCGAAGAGACTCGACTTGATATGCGCAGCGGAATTACCTTCGTCATGAGCATAATTATCGTCAAAAGGAATCACGGAGTTCATTTCCATGAGCATATCGCGTTGTACGCTCGGATCGGCATTTTCGTTAATTGTCACAGCAGCAGTCGTATGAGGAACAAAAAGATAACAGATGCCGGATGTGATTCCGCTCTCCCGGACTATCTGGAGAATCCTCGCCGTAATATCGATGAATTCTGTACGACGTCGTGTCGTCACATTAAGGGTTTCGAGCATTCTTCCCTTCCTCCTGCACGAGACGAATAGCAGGCAGATCTCGCGAGAACAATCAAGATCGCCTGTGAGACAACAGTATTAAAAAATCTTATTCACGAGCCACCATTTCATGCGTTCAAGGGGATTGCCCTTTCGGATATCAGTCTCAGTGACCAGATCGACCCGTGCCACCACTTGATCGCCAATCGACACTTCCACTTCTCCAAAACGCATTCCCTGCTTCACAGGAGCGATCATATAGCTGAGAGGGATATTGACGTTTTGAGAGATCTCCTGCTCCTCGTTTTTTGTCACCAACACGACGACGTCTTCTGAGGCAACCAGGGATGTTGTACGATCTTTCCCCCGCCGGATCATCAACGGATCACCAACGGTAAAACCTTTACGAATCACAACAACACGTTTATATTGGTTAAACCCCCGGTTAAACAGACTCACGGCTGCATTATAACGGTCGGCTTTTCTTTCAGCTCCCATCACAACCGCAATCAGCCGGCGCTCGTCACGCTTTGCCGTTGCACAGACATTGAAGCCAGCTCCATGACTGTGAAATCCGGTTTTCAACCCGTCGGCCCCTGGAAATTTTTGAAGCAGCTCCCGATTCGTGTTTGTCAGTGTGAATGTACCGTTGCGAAAGGTATCTTCAACCGTTGAAGACCATTGCAGAATTTGGGGAAACTGCAATAATTCTTTTCCCAGTATTGCAATATCAAAGGCAGACGTCACATTATCTTTTTGTCCTTTACCGGGCGGTAGGCCATGTTCGTTTGCAAAAACCGTATCGTTCATGCCCAACTCCTCAGCACGCGCATTCATCATCTCGACAAAAGCGTCGACATCCCCACCGATATACTCGGCAACCGCAGTTGCAGCATCATTCGCCGAAGAAATCGCAATCGCCTTCAATAATTCTTCCAGCCGAAATTGCTCGCCCTCGGCTAAATAGACCTGACTTCCACCGATCTTACTCGCCCAGGCCGACACCGTCACTATATCATCCAGGCTTACGGTTCCCGCCTCAACATGCTCCAATGTCAGCAGTAAGACCATCATTTTCACGATAGAGGCAGGAATCGCGTCTTGATGGGCATTCTCTTCAAAGAGAATCTGTCCGGTTTCGACACTCATCAGGACTGCCGACTTGTATCGACTCGCACCCGCTGCAAGCCCTGAGCATGATCCGACAGTGAGGATCAGCACTATCACGACAATTTCAACAAGAACTGAACGTTGAAATATCATTGCTCGTTTCATTGAAAAAACCTCCAACGCACATAAAGATTTGCAGAACAGCTTTGCACGGTTTCCAGCGTCAACAGGCTACTCCATTCCACCCGAAACTTGTCAAGCATTAGTTTTCTTCAGGTATCACCGCAATGCCCTTTTGCAGAATAACGGGCAGCAGGAATTCGAGCAACAGGATGAGGAAGCAACGCCCACACTCGAACGGCCTTACTGATGCGCATCAAACCACTCATCAATCGCATGAAAGACTTCGTGCTGAAGTGCCGGTGGCTCATGAATGAGCTGATGCTCAGCCCCTTCGATCATTCTCACAGACAGGCCCTGAATCTTCGCCTGTAAAAACGGAATATTATATTTCCAATCGACGATACTGTCATGAGTTCCTTGAATAAGCATCAAGGGCAATGCGAGTACATCCATGTCATGAATCTCCCGATTCCATTCAAAAACTTCAGCAACCCAGCGCAAAGGAACCCGGGCATTCTGCATCGGATCCTGTGTGGCAAAGCTGACAAATTCAGGATTTGTGGATGGTGGAGTACGCTTGCGGGGAATGCTTTTCACACGAAAAGGCTTTGCCAGCGCATAGGCGAATTTCGACAGACGCCAGAAGCGATGGTGTATCAGGGGAGCCAGAAACACTATAGCGCGAAAAGGCTGCTGCTCACGCTGGCGAAGAAACTCCAGGACAATCGAAGAACCGGTGCTATGTCCGATAACATAATACGGCGTCGGAAGAAAGCCTCGACAGTAACGAAAAACATCTTGAAAGACAGCTGCATACACTTCAAAGCTGTCGATATATGCCCGTTTGCCACTTGACAATCCGTGTCCCGGAAGATCGTAGGCGACCACAATAAGCTGTCGATCAAGACAGTCTTGAATCAGAGGAGCAAGCCTGCCAACATGATCGAGATAGCCATGAACGAGAAACACAGTAGCACGAGCAGCTGGCGGGATAAAGATATGTGTGGCGATTTGGTACGTCTCGGACGAGATCGTTCCCCACACATGCTCTGCATCTTCGAAATTGAGATGATAATATTTCCGATATTCCTCGAACGCCGGAGTATGGACAGCTAATCCCTCAAGGTCGAGCGGAGCCAGCTCTGTTTTCAGCAGTAATACGCCTGGAGACAAGGGATGTTCTCTATCATCCTTCTGGAGATGTATGACACAGGCCGCTATAACGATAGCGGCTCCCGAAATCAGGCAAAACACAAAAAGTGTTCTCAGCATCACAGCCTTGCCTCCTTTTGCCTGCATGCACTCTCTCGCGCTCAATCTGCCATCGACTTCTTGACGCCTTATGCAAGCAGCGATCGAATTGTCAAGCAGAAAGGGACTGCCGCACACAAGCCGTCCCAAATTTTTTATTGACACAATCCAAAAGACTTGATGGCGTTGATCGTTCTACCATGAGCGCGACTCAATGTATCTATCTATCCAAAGAAGAAGGAGAATCCCGAATGCTGAAAAATATCCTTATCATTATCATATGTTCTCTTGCGATATGCCTTGATTCACGCATTTCCCCAGCGCAAAAGACCGAACCAGAAGTCGGGGAAACTGAGATGAGCGGAGGTCCAGGAGATGCTGCGATAAACGGACCGAAGATCGGACTCGCTTTAAGCGGCGGCGGAGCGCGCGGTTTTGCCCATATCGGTGCGCTCAAAGTTCTTCGAGATATCGGCATGCCGATTGACTATATCGCTGGAACCAGCATGGGGAGTATTGTCGGCGGGCTCTACGCTGCGGGTTATTCGGTTGAAGAACTCGAAGAAATCATCAACACCATCGACTGGGATGAAGTCTTTTCCGATACACCTCCAAGGAAGATGTGGTCCTTTCTGAAAAAACGGCAGTCCTCGAAATATCTCTTTGGGCTTGGTTTTAGCAGAAAAGGCTTCAGCCTTCCGATGGGCATTACCAAAGGGCAGAAAATCTCCAGCCTTTTTTCCTTTCTCAGCATCCCGGTCTCAGGAATCGAACGCTTCGATGATTTCCCAATCCCCTATCGGGCTGTTGCCGCTAATATCGAAACCGGAAAAGAAGTGGATTTGTCTCATGGATCGCTGGCGGAAGCCATGCGTGCCAGCATGTCTGTGCCAGGAATGTTCACACCGGTTGAAATCGATGGGCAGCTGCTTGTAGACGGCGGAATTGTCAACAATCTCCCAGTTGATGTCGTCAGGCGCATGGGGGCTGATATCGTTATTGCCATTGATGTCTCAAGCGATCTGCTTGACAGAGAACACCTCGGAAACCCAGTGGCGGTGTTAAGTCAAATGGTGAGGATGCAGATGCTGAAAGTGACCGAAGCCCAGCGTAAACTCGCTGACGTCGTCATCGTCACCCAGCTTGAAGATTATAGTTCGACGGATTTTAATAAAGGGGCTGAAATCGTCGGCCTTGGCGAACAGTCGACGATTGAAAAACTCCCGGAATTAAACGCGCTCCTCGATGACATTCGAGAGCAGCGCCCCGTATCGCGACATATACCGAACAGTATTCTTCAAAAGTTCAATGGTCTGCATATCGAAGATGTTGTGCTCAACGGTGAAGGAGAACTTTACAAGGACACATCCGTACAGAGATATTTTAAACTGCAGGAAAACACTCCACTCGATCCGGACATGATTCAGCAAGCTATCGCAAATCTGTTCAGCACCGGAAACTATGAATCCGTCAAATTCTCCATCAGCAAAGGACAGGATGTGAATGGAAGAATCCTGAATATTACACTTGAAGAGAAGGAGGAGCAACCCCATTTACTTAAATTCGGTATGCATTACGAAAGCCGTAACAACGATCCGGAGCCTGACAAGATGACGTTACTCTTCAATGTCACGTTTCAGGATCTGAGCGGCAGTGACTCATTCTGGTCAACAGACTTCGAGTTTGTCAATGTTAATAAACTGCAGACTCAATACTTTCAGCCCCTCAGGAAAGGTATCTTTTTCTTATCCCATTTGTACAGCTTTGAGGATTTTCAGGTGGTCTACGAGGGGACAAAGTCGGTGTCTCGCTACGATCTCAGTGAAGATGGCCTGACAGTATCGCTCGGCACCCTGCTTTCACGCCTGGGAGTCCTGACAATCGGGTATAATCTTGAAAAAATCGACGCAAAAGCCAGCGCCGATGTTGTTCGAGAAGACTTGCCGGATTATCACGAGACCCTGTCGAGTCTGCTTGTGCGTTCCAGCGTCGATCAACTGGACCAATTCCCCTTTCCCAATGCCGGGAGATTACTCGAACTGGAATACCAGTTCGCTGGCAGAGCCCTGGGCAGTGACGCCGAATTTCATAAATTTTCAGCAGAGTACTGGCGCTATTTCCCGCTTGCGCCACAACATACATTAGGAACCCGTTTACACATCGGAACGGATTTTAACTCGGATCTCAGACCGTATAAGGACTTTCTGCTGGGTGGGCTCGACTCATTTGCAGGCTACAAAGTCGAAGAGATTCGCGGGGCCAATATCGGCATTGCCGCTCTGGACTATCGCTATAAATTTGGAGAATTACCCGCTCCCATCGGGGGCAACATGTATGCAATCCTTACGGGAAATGTCGGCAATGCCTGGCGTTCGCTCGATGAACTTGAGAAAAAGATCGAACTTCGCTATGGCGGAAGCCTTGGGGTCGGAATCGACACCCTGTTAGGGCCAGTGAGGGCCAGTTATTCGTTTGGCGATGAGGGCCGGCGGATATTATATATCGACATTGGATTTACATTCTGAATGCATGGCCCAGCAAAGAGCCGTGATCAAGACGGCTCTTTGCTGCGAATTTCTTCCAGCATCCGATGGATCTTTTCCGCATATTTAAAATCCTCTGAGCGCTGCAACACCTTCTCAAACGCCTCCTCTGCTCTATCAAAATCCTTGTCTGCATAATGCGCCAAGCCGAGATGATAGAGAATCATCAGTTGAAACGGATTTTTTTCCAAAGCGCGTTTGAACTGCTCGATCGCGTCGGGATACTGCTTTCGAGTATAAAGAACCCAGCCCAACGTATCGATAATGCCCGGAGAGGGACTGAGGGAAACAGCCTTTTGGGCCAGTGCCAACGCGTCATCAAGCTGGCGTCCCTGCTCTGCATAGTTCCAGGCCAGTTGATTTAACGCGAGCGGATTATCGGGTCTGAGCTCAAGGATTCCGAGATACTCCGCAATTGCTTTCTCTGTAGCGCCTTGACTCTCATAGAGCATTCCCAGCCGAAATCTCGTCTTCACGTCATCAGGAGCCTTTGCCATGTAGCGTTGATAACTTTCCACTGCCTTGTCATTCATATGTTGCTGTTGAAACAATTCTGCCAGTGTCTTATGCACGTAAAACAGCGTCGGCGCTAACTCAAGCGCCTTTTTAAAACTTTTCTCCGCCTGCTGATGCTGCTGCCTGATCGAGAATAAATTCCCCTGGGCATAATACAGCAACGGGTTCTCAGGTGTACGCCAGACGGCCGTATTATACGCATCTGCCGCAAAATCATACCATTGCCGGGACATACAGAGTACGCCGAGGTTGTAATAAGCTGCTGCCACGGAAGACTGATCGCCATAATAGGAACGGAGTTTTAATTCAGTTAAAAAAGACTCCAGTACGACAATATGCATCTGCTGAAACTGCTTCACAGCCTCTGAAAAACTTTTTTGAGAGACATAAATATTGCCAAGAACAAACTCGGCGAGCCGATTATGCGGAGAGAGTTCTAATGCCTTCTGAAGAGCATTGATCGCCTTCTGATAATCCTGCATCATCTGATAGGTCACAGCTCTTCCCATAAAAGCCTCGAACAGCTTCGGTTTTTTCTGCAATGCCTCCTCAAACTCGGCCAGCGCACTCTCAAATCTGTTCTGAACAAGATAAAGCATTCCAATCTCGACCTGGGCTTCGACAGAGTCGGATGACGACAGGACAATCTCCCGGAACATCTCGACAGCATTATCAATGTCGCCTCTTTTGGCATAGGCTTGCGCGAGCACAAAACGAATCCGCATCTTCTCAGGATAGAGCTTCAAAAGCTTGGACGCGAGGCTGATCACCTTGTTATAATGTCCGTTGCTGTTATAAATTTGCACTAACGGCTCAAGAGTATACTGAAAGTATGATGAGGATTCCGGAATTTTTTCAAAGACCTCAATTGCCTGTGCATACCGTTTTTGAGCGCTGTATAGCTTTCCCAACTCTAATAAAGCGCCGTCATAACCAGGCTGTATTTCCAGGGCTTGTGTAAAAAAATCCCTAGCCTCGTCCACACGATGTTTCAGCAATGCGACCTGTCCCAATTTAACATAGGTACTCACAAAATTCGGGTCGAGTTCCAGGACATGCCGGAACGCCTCTTCCGCCATTACGGAGTCTCTTTTCCCCAGATATGCACTCCCGATGAGATGATAGGCCATAATACTCTCAGGATCTTTTTCCAGTGCCTTTGTTGCAGCATCAATCGCATCGTCAAATTTTTCCTGATTCAGAAGAATCAATCCGAGATTAAGGTCCCCGGCCGGAGAGTCAGGAGAAAGCTTCTTAACCTTTTCAATAATCTTGATCGCTTTCTCAAACTGACGAGTTTTTGAATATACAGAACTTAAAATTTCCAACGCCCTGATATTTTCTGCATCCAGAACTAACGCTCGTTCGGCATATGAAGACGCTTCGTCATAATTCTCCTGCTGCAACTTTATGAACGCCAGGTTTACCAGCGAAGGCAGGTGTTTAGCAAAGCGATTCAGGACACGCTCATATTCCCGGACAGCACTATCCCAATCCTGTAGCGCCTGATACACGCCTGCCAGCGCGTAATTGGCGTCAAGAAAATTCGGCTGTATGCGCAAGGCTTGCTGCAAGCTGTCCTTCGCCTCTTCCAGACGGTCCTCGCCCGCTGCAATCCGTCCCAGTACATAAAGAACGTCCGCATTCTTTTCCTTCTGTGCACGCAGAGGTTCGAGACTTTCACGCGCCAAATCATATTGCGATGAATTCAGATAGAATTTTGCCAGCTCAGTATATGCCGCAACGAAATCAGCATTCAAGGCAATCGCCTGTTTACAGGCCGTCACAGCGTCTTCCATACGATGCTGCAGCGAATAGGCCTTTGAGAGCTGCACATACACTTCAGCGCTTTCCCCGCCTTTTTCAATCACTGCTTCGAGTTCGGCGGAGGCCTGTTTCGCCTTATTCATCTGTAATAACGCATTGGCTTTATGCTGCTTCAGAGGCAAGGAAAGAGGAGACGCTGTGTCGCTCTCTGCAAGAAGTTCCTCAGCTTTCAGAAACGCGTCCAGAGCTTCCTGGCTGCGTCCCTGCCGAGTAAGTATCATTCCATAGAGGTCCAGAGCCTCAACGTACTCAGGTGCGATCTTCAAGACCTCACTGACCGTATCATATGCTTCTTCCAGATTACCGCTTTTAAAATAGGCGATTGCCAGATTAAAGCGTGACGGAAGATGTGTTTCATCAAGCTGCAAGGCACGCTGATAAGCAGCAACAGCCTGTTCGAACTTACCGACCCCGGACTGTGCCAGGCCATAGCTATAGTGTCCCATCATCAAATTCGGCAAGCGCTCGGCCACCATTTGCAATTGTGATACCGCATCAGGATAGTCTCCCTGAAAAAGATATGCCCGTCCGGCAATAAAGCGCATTCGCAAACTGATTTCAAGCGGAAGGTCTTCCTTCGCATTCGTTTTCAGGATGTCTAAGGTTTCCAGAGCTTTTTCAGGCATCCGTTGTGTCAAATACGCTTCAGCAAGCCCTAAATAGGCTGTATAGCCGTCATCACCTGAAGCAATCGCTTTTTCATAGAGCTGTTGAGCGCGTTCGGTGTTCTCCATTTCAAGAAAGAAGGTGGCAGCAGCAGTCAACACGTCAACATCCTCAGGATTGGCATCGAGCAGCTGTGTAAAAACAGCATCAGCCTTCTCAACTTCACCAAGGCGGCGATAGACGTGTCCAAGTTTTGTGCCGGCATCGACGGAAGCAGGGTTCAGTTCAAGACTCCTTTTCAAAAAGCTCACAGCGTCGTCAAAACGTTCTTCAGCAAGCAGAATTGAGCCCAGTCCGGCACAGGCCTCAGCACTCTCCGGGAAATCTTCGAGAATCCGCTCCAGCTCCTGGCGGGCTTTTTCAAAATTCTGCTGACGGAGATAATAATAATTGGCGACATGCAAACGGGCTTCCAGGTTCTGCGGGTCGAGCGACGCGGCATTATCAAACGCAATCACTGCCTTATCGAAGTCTTTCAGCTGCAGATATGCCAGTCCCTGCTGATAATATGCATCGGCAAATTCAGGAGCCGCTTCGATCGAATTTTTAAATTCAAGAACAGCAGACTGCAGCTCGCCCTTCTGAACATACTCGATCCCCTTATTGTAATGTTTGAGCTTCTTTTTTTCCGGCGACGACTGGCATCCGAATAAGCTGCATAAAAACAGACTCATCATGAACCCAGTCAAGAGAACAGATGCAGACACAGAGTTGTGAACGTAACGTTTCATAATAAGGAGAACCTCTATCTTTATAGGTATATAGCATCAACATGTTGTCACAAAATCATTTTCTTAAAGCTATGATTTACCACAAAGTCTGTCAAGCAAACAATCGTTTTTCTTGACTTTTTTCTCAGGATTTCGTGATCTACTCCTGCACTGACATCGTATGCACGACAAAGTTACTTCATAAAATACAGGAGCCGAAAAGATTCTTATGAAAAAAGACTATTTTCCATACATAATACCGTTTGCCGCCTTCCTCATTCTGACCTATGCCGGAGCCTGGGTCCCGGGCGGAATTTATGCCGTGTATCCCCTGAAAACTCTTATCGTCGGAGGCATCTTATTGTACTATCGGAAGGCGTATACGGAACTCAGTTTCCATGTATCCCGGCTGGCCATTCCGGTCGGTGCCCTGGTGTTTCTCCTCTGGATACTTCCCGAACATTGGGTTCCCCATCTGGGATGGTCGCAATTCAATCCCTATCCAGCGAGTTTTACGTTGACGAAGCAAACGTTTGAGACGCTCCACAGGCACGGACTGCCCGAAACACTTTCAGAAGCCCTGCACCCCTTGGCGGATCAGGAATATTCCACAGAATCCGACTTTCTGAATGCGTTGAAACAAACGCTGAAAAAGGACGATTTCAAGAAATATCGCGAGAGTATTTTACAATATGCAGTCAGCCGTCAACGTCCGCAGTGGCAGATCTATTTTCTCATCGCTTTCCGTCTCATCGGCGCTGTCATTGTCGTGCCGATCTTCGAAGAACTGTTCTGGCGCTCTTTTGTGCTGCGCTGGCTTATTAACGAAGACTTCCGCAGCGTTCCGATCGGGACCTTCAGCTGGTTCTCGGCCACAGCCGTGATTCTGGCCTTCGCTTTCGAGCACCATCGCTGGTTCGCCGGCATTTTTGCCGGACTTCTCTATCATGCACTGCTCTACTACAAAAAAGATATATCCGCATGTGTGATCGCGCATGCAACGACCAACCTGCTGCTCGCAGTCTACGTCCTACTGACACAGCAATGGTCATACTGGTAAAGCAGACCGAAGACTAAAGAACATGCAGCACAACTACGATCTTGCGTTGCCGTCTTACGCAAAAATTAATCTCGGACTCAAGGTTCTCGCTCAACGGCCTGACGGCTATCATGCGATCGAAACGATTTTTCAGGAAATCGAATTCCATGATATGCTCTATTTTCGCAAACAGCCGGGAGCGCTCACACTCGACTCCGATCATCCCGCGCTGCCGCTCGACAAAGACAATCTCGTGTATAAGGCGATTCAGCTGCTGCGCGACCATTGCCGATGTCCGGATCGCGTGCACGTGTACATCCAAAAAAATATCCCTCTGGGAGCAGGACTTGGAGGAGGCAGCAGTAACGCCGCCAAAACCCTGGAGGCCATGAATCAACTCTTCGATCTCCGCTTGAGCGTGAGCGAACTTGCTGAACTGAGTGCAAAGCTCGGCTCCGACATCTCATTTTTCCACTATGGCGGGACAGCACTGGGGACCGGCCGGGGAGAAGAGATTTATCCATTACCAGGCGTTCCCCGCTTCTGGATACTGCTTGTTAATCCGCGAATCCATGTTTCCAGCGCATGGGCATATAAAAATATAAATTTAAAGTTGACAAATTCTCACGGGCTCATTAACGTGTTCAGGATATTAAAGGCAGGACACATCACGGACTTCCCCTTTCGGGCATTAAGCAACGATTTAGAAGGGCCTGTGATGGAAAGATATCCGATCGTGCGATCCATAAAAAAGCAATTATGTGAAGCTGGTGCTGAATGGGCGATGATGTCGGGCAGCGGGTCAACCGTATTCGGGATATTTTATAAAAAAGAATTCGCAGAAAACGCTTTACAACAGCTGCAGAATCCTGACTGGATGACATGTCTCACTCGAATGCGGTCAGGAAATCCATAATAGTGTTCTTGGGGCGTCGGCAAGCGGTAAGCCACAGGTTTTTGGTACCTGCATACGGAGGTTCGAATCCTCCCGCCCCAGTTTTTCCCGCCTATGGAGTAATGCTTTTTATTCGTCCGTCCTGATTCAGACAGCACGTTTTTACAATGTTTCGCGAAGCCTTCGTCCGTCGCTGAAGGCTTTTTTTGTGTCGCGCCGAGCAGCAACAGCGCGTGTACCATGGAAAAAATAGTTAAGGAGGAGTCATTGTCATGGAGCAAATGCAATTAACATCAAAGGTCCGGACAGACACCGGCAAAGGTGTGGCCCGTAAATTGCGGCAGAAGGGCTTTGTGCCGGCAGTCGTGTACGGAGGATCGCATGGGAACATCAGCCTTTCCGTCAACTCACACGATCTGCGCCAAATTCTCGCCAGAGGAGCCGGAGAAACCAGCCTCGTCGACTTAAAAGTCACCAACGGCAGCGAGACACAGACGATCCCGGTTATCATTAAAGAATTCCAGATCGATCCGGTGAAAAGAACGCTCTTGCATGCCGATTTCATGGAAGTCACTATGGGACAGGCTATCGAAGTGCAGCTGCCGATCGAGTTAACCGGAACGTCTGAAGGCGTCAAAGTCGGCGGTATCCTTGAGTTTGTTACCCGCGAACTGACTGTTGAGTGTCTGCCGTCCAAAATATTGAACCATATTAACGTCGATATTTCAGCGCTGGAAATCGGCGAGTCCCTGAGTGTAGAGGATATCAATTTATCAGATGACTATAAGATACTGACTCCAGCGGAGACTGTTGTCGCCACAGTCACAGCTCTGAAAGCTGAGGTTGAGGAGGAAGAGGGCGAAGAAGAACAAGCCGAGCCCGAAGTCATCTCAAAAGGCAAAAAAGCCGAAGACGCAGGAGAAGAGTAGCTCTCCAACGCATCCTCCCACCGGAGTTGGGAGGATGCTTCACAATCCATGTGGTGCATCGTCGGCCTGGGCAACCCGGGTAAACAATACGCAGACACTCGTCATAACGTCGGATTCATGCTCACGGACCTGCTTGCAGAACGCTATCCGAGCACCTCGCAGCAGAGAACAGCGTCCTCTCGAATTCGGCAGACGCGCGTACACGGACATTCCGTACTCCTCATCCAGCCGCTCACGTACATGAACCTCAGCGGCCTTGCGGTCGCAGAACTTCTCGACAGGAACAACGCCTCTCCCAAACAACTCATTGTCGTCTATGACGATCTTGATCTGCCTCCAGGGCTTCTGCGAATTCGTCTGCGAGGAGGTCATGGAGGACATAAAGGAGTAAAATCCATCATTGAAAATCTTGACACAGATGCGTTTATACGAATAAGGATCGGAATTGGGCATCCTCGTGTTCACTCTGAACGAGAGCTTAAAGACCACTGTGGTGGGCGAGGGGACGTTGTGGATTACGTCCTGCAGGCCTTCCAGCAGGACGAAATTGGACTTTTGAGGGAGGTTTTGCACAAAACCGCTGATGCCATAGCACTCATCGTGACGGGGAAAATCGAGCACGCGATGAACCTCTATAATCGTCGATAGCTTCAGCTGCAAAAAAGAGGCTGAGGCCGTCATTGCCATCTATTTCAATAATTCTACAGGAGGAATAGCTCATGCAAAATCTAGTCGTATGGTCCCCATTTCTGGGAATATTAGGACTTATCTTCGCAGGATGGCTTTTCATGAATGTCAAGCGGGAACCTGTCGGAACTCCCAAAATGGAAGAAATTGCGAACGCGATTCACGAAGGGGCGATGGTTTTTCTCGCACGGGAGTATAAAATTCTCGCTGTCTTCATTGCAATCGTCTTCTTCTTACTCGCCTGGAAGATTAACTGGGCGACGTCTGTCGCGTTCATTGTCGGAGCGGCCTGTTCGATGGCTGCCGGATTTTTCGGCATGCAATCCGCAACCCTGGCAAACGTCAGGACATCGGCTGCCGCAAAAGATCAGGGACAGGACAAAGCGTTGCTGGTCGCCTTTTCAGGTGGTGCCGTCATGGGCATGTGTGTTGCCAGCCTCGGAGTCTTTGGAGTTGGCATCTTCTACCTGCTCTATGCCGGCGGAGACCACGCATCGGCTATCAACGGCTTTGCAATGGGCGCAAGTTCGATCGCGTTGTTTGCGCGTGTCGGCGGCGGGATTTATACTAAAAGTGCCGACGTCGGGGCCGACCTCGTCGGAAAGGTCGAAGCGAACATCCCGGAGGATGATCCGCGTAATCCAGCTGTTATTGCCGACAACGTCGGTGACAACGTCGGTGACACCGCCGGTATGGGGGCTGACTTATTCGAATCCTATGTCGGTTCAGTGATTGCGACCATCGCGCTCGGTGCCACCATGGGCAGCAATGTCGGCGGATGGATGGCTTTCCCGCTCCTGGTTGTTATGGGCGGTCTGGTCGCGTCAAGTCTTGGGGTCCTCTCTATGTACAAATTCAAGAGTATCACTCCTCAATCGGCCCTGCGCTACTCCACCTTTGTAGGCGCTGCACTCATGCTGCTGTTCACGCTCTTGATTTCACGCGCGTTAGGACTTCCCGGCGGGGTCTTCTGGGCGGTATTCTCAGGATGTATTGCCGGTATTGCAATCGGCATGATTACCGAATATTATACCTCTAAAGGCCCGATCGTAAAAATTGCGGACGCCAGTAAGACCGGAACGGCAACCAACATTATCGCCGGCCTGGCGATCGGCATGGAAAGTGTCGCTCTTCCTGTGTTCATGATTTGCGTTGCCATTTATATCGCCTACCAGAGTGGAGGCTCAGAGGCCGGACTGTACTGCATTGGCGCCTCGGCTGTAGGGATGCTGGCCACCATCGGCGTCACAATGTCAGTCGATGCATACGGCCCGATTGCTGATAACGCTGGCGGGATCTCTGAAATGGCTGCTCTTGGACCCGAAACCCGCAAGATCACTGACGGCCTGGATGCGATTGGGAACACCACTGCCGCTATCGGAAAAGGCTTTGCAATTGGTTCCGCAGCACTGACGGCTCTGGCCCTCTTCTCGGCATACAGCCAGACAGTCAACAGCATCCGTACCGCAGCTGGGCAAGAACCGATCAGCATCAGTTTGACCAATGCAAACGTCGTTATCGGCCTCCTGATCGGCGGTGCGATCCCCTTGTTTATTGCGGCAGTGACCATGAGTGCCGTTGGAAAAGCCGCAGCCAAAATGGTGGAAGAAGTTCGCCGGCAGTTCCGTGAAATCAAAGGACTGATGGAAGGAAACGCCAAACCTGATTCCGCACACTGCGTTGATATCGCGACCACAGCCGCTCTCAAAGAAATGATTGTTCCTGGTGTCACCGCAGTCATCGCTCCGGTGCTGGTCGGATATATTTTCGGGGCAGATGCCCTGGGCGGTATGTTGGCTGGTGCAACGCTGGCAGGTGTCTTGATGGCGCTGATGATGTCGAACGGCGGCGGAGCCTGGGACAACGCCAAAAAGTATATTGAGGAAGGGAATCTCGGCGGAAAAGGCTCTGATGCCCATAAAGCCGCAGTGGTCGGCGATACGGTTGGCGATCCGTTCAAAGATACCTCCGGCCCGTCGATGAATATCCTCATCAAACTGATGTCTGTTGTCGCGTTGGTGCTCGCCCCACTGTTTGCACTGCTGTAAACAGCGGCAAGAAAGCGACAGACCTATAATAGACAGGAGCGGCACTGTCACTCCTGTCTACGCCAAAAACTGTCTATCTATTTCTTCAGAAACTTTTCTTCGCTGTAACGGGCAAAAAGCTGTCCCCATTGCGTTTCCTGACGCCATTTCAGATATTTATGACGATCGATCAACGGCCAATGCACGTAGTCGTGGTTGAATTCCGAGACAAAAATCGGAATGTTGACGAGAGGAGTCCTGAAAATCAGTTTTTGCAAAGCCCTGGTCGGTCCATACCAGGACAACCATCCAAGAAATCTTTGGAGCGATTTCCCTACTGAAAAATGCCAGTTCACACCACTGATGTCATCGCCGACAATCTCAATGTCGCGCACGTCGCCAGTCCCCAATGCCTTGTCATGACCCATCCGAATATATCCGATCGACAGGGGATCCATCCCCATGAGTTTCGCAGCGACCGCATCGATTGCCACCTGATCCGAACTCGCTAAAATCACATTTTTGATCTGAGGATCCATCGTGCGCGGGCCTGGGCCGTTTCCAGCCGTAGTGCCATCCATCATGGCAAACACTCCCGGATGGATTTCGTGTTGAATTGTCAGCAGATCCACCAGCGTTTCATGGATCCAGCTATGGGTGTAATGCCGAAACGTATTCAGCAGTCCCCCGAAAGCGTTTTTCATTGCACCGGTCGTGGTCGTATAGATGTGACATTTCACGGTCGGAAGATGCACGATATTCTTGCCGACAAAATAATCCGGGATGCGAATCGTGTGATCTGGAAAGATCCGATCCAGCACGAGCATCTTTCCCTTAGGCTCATAGGGAATCCATGTCATGTCCTCATCCTTGAAATTATACAGTACCGGAATGTCGTATTGCCTGAAAATCGGCATGTAAAGATTCAAATCTTCCCCTTTGAAGGTGTTGATCACCACAGTTTTATTCTGGACGCAACTCAGGTCAGTATAGCCGGCATGTTTTAACGCCAAAATCGAGCCTTCCAATTGCCAGGGGGTCGTATTGGCTCCGGGAAAAGGATAATGCCAGGAAATATTATCTTTCAGGATTGTCGTCGCTTTCGGATCGAGCGTCGCTTTGGCGCCGGCCAGTTCGAACAGCCGCTCATAGTCCTCTAAGACAGTTTCCGGTCTGGTATACAACACCGCAACTTTTGATTTCATAACTTTCTCAGGAATGCAGATTCGCATGAAGGTCTCTCCATGAGGCCCACACGAGTTCACACTCCTTAGGTAACAGAACACAAGAACAGAGGGCGCATGAGACAAAGCCCTTTTCTGGAGAAACTCTCAATCTCAACCGGAGAGAACACGGTCACGAGGAGCGCGCGAATCTTTTTTTGTCAGCTGTCCTGCATCTCTTCACTATCGGCCTGAACGGTCATCACAGAACACCCGATTGACCGCAGCACTTTCCCGGCAACACTTTCGGCCAGCAACTGCCCGATGCCGCCTTTCCGATGTGTTCCCATCACAATAAGATCGATTTCTTTTTTTTCGACAATATCCTCGATCCTTGTATAAGGATCGCCGGGAAGCAGCATTCGCTTCAAACGAATTTGGGAGGGATCATAGTCTAATTTTTGCAGCAGTGCCGGAAATTCCTGCCAGAGACGGATTTTTTTTCTGCGGATCATCACGCTGGTATGCTCTTCGCCGTCGCTGCCGTATTCTTTCAATTTCTTGTCAAAGACTGTTAAGGCATAGACTGTGGCGCTATATCGTGAGGCGATTGAGAGGGCATGGTGCAAGGCCTGCTGTGCCGCTGGAGAAAAATCCAGCGGCACAAGAATCTTATCTGCTTGAAGAACATCTTGCGTATTCCGGATTTGAGGGAACATATACTCATCAGAAGACTCGTCACGCTTTTTTAAGACCAGCACAGGATATTCCGACTGCCGTAACACCTTTTCAGCCACGCTTCCCAGCACCAGATATTTTAGGCCCGAAGCCCCGCGGGTCCCCAGCACCAGAATGTCCGCCCGGATTTTTCGAGCGGCGGCAAGGATCACTGAGACCGGATTTCCTTGAGCGACAAGCTTTGTCACCGGAACCGGCATTTCAAAACCGATGCGGTGCTGCAGGAACTTGCTCAAGCGTCTGGCTGAGCGTTCGGCATCGTCACTCACATGCAGAAAAAACACCGCGGCTTTAAATTGTTGAGCCAGAGAAAGCCCTTGTTTTGCAGCAAACGCTGAATGCTCAGAGAAATCTATAGGAATAAGAATTTTTTTATAATCGAGCATGCGATCCAGAAAAAGGAACAGCAGAAGCCGTGAGACGAAATTCTTGACATATAACGACACTCACCATGCAATAAAGAAATACTCCCAGAAAAGAGGCGTTCTGTCAATAAAAATGTGCTAAGAATTTCCAGCTTGCAGAAGATCTTCAACAGAGGCAAACGTTTTATGACGAAAGATTCAGAAGAACTTGACAAATAGCTTTCCTGTCTTCAGGATGCACTCTGTATACTCACATATTCTATCAATCTCTTTTTACAGGCTGCAACGACAGATGAAACATATTATCGTAGGAACCGCCGGTCATATCGATCATGGCAAAACCGCTATGGTCAAAACTCTGACCGGGATAGACGCTGATCGTTTGAAGGAAGAAAAACAACGCGGCATTACAATCGATATTGGCTTTGCCTTTCTGCCGCTCTCGGATGAGATCGAACTCGGTATTATCGATGTGCCCGGGCACGAAAAATTCGTCAAGAACATGCTCGCCGGCATCGGCGGTATCGATCTCGCGATCCTGGTCATCGCGGCTGACGAAGGGATGATGCCGCAGACTGAAGAACATCTGGCCATCTGTGACCTGCTGCAGATTCAACAAGGACTGGTTGCGTTGACCAAAAGCGATCTTGTGGATAAAGAATGGTTGGAAATGGTGCAGGAAGACGTCCGGGAGAGTCTGGTGGGCAGTTTTCTCGCTCAAGCACCTATCATCCCGATCTCATCAAAAACAGGAGCTGGATTTGACGCGTTGCGGCAGGAACTCAGCAGACTTGTTACGCAAGTCCGTGAACGAAGTTCTGAAGGATTGCTGCGCTTGCCGATCGATCGCGTATTCACGATTAAAGGCTTTGGCACGGTCGCCACCGGCACCCTCATCTCCGGCAGCGTCAGTCCTGAAGATGTCGTGGAACTGCTACCATCCCGGAAACAGCTGCGGATACGCAACGTACAAGTCCACGATCAGGCGGTCAAACGGGCCTATGCCGGTCAACGTACTGCGTTGAACCTGCACGGCGCAGACAAAAGCTCGATTCAACGCGGAGATGTCCTGTGCGAAACTGGCCGGGTCCGTCCGACCTATATGATCGACGCCCATCTCAGCTTGACCCCCAAAGCGCCAAGGGCCTTGAAATACAGAGCGCGTGTGCGCTTCCATCATGGCACACATGAGATTATGGCCCGTGTGATCCTGTTCGACCGCGAAGAGCTTCAGCCCGGAGAAAGCGCGTATGTCCAGTTCCGCCTTGATACACCGCTGGTTGCACTCGCCAAAGACCGCTATATTATCCGAACGTACTCTCCCATTATCACCATCGGTGGCGGAGAAATCCTCGACGTACATCCCCCAAAACATAAGCCTTCATCGAACGTGATTGGCCGCCTGGATCGCTTGAAAAACGGATCGTTGCAGGAGATAATCAGTCTCTATGTCAGCGATGCGCGCTTCCAGCCTGTCAGCCCATCCGATCTTGCAGGGCTTATTGCTGTCCCGGAAGAAGACATCCGCCGTGAATTGCGGGAACTGCTTGAAAAAGGAGAGCTGATCGGGATATTGTCTCAGGGAGAGAAGCTGCTTCACCGGACGCAATATCAAAGGCTTACGGATCTTTTTCTCCAGGAATTAGCTCGCTTTCACCGCAACAATCCTTTGAAGCCCGGGATGTCAAAGGAGGAACTCCGCAAAAAACTCCCCGCCGAGATTTCAGCGCCGCTGTTCCAATATTTGCTCGATCAACAGCAACAAGAGGGAGCACTCTCTCTGGAGGGCAGTCTTGTTCGCAAAAGTGACTACCACCTGCAATTAAACACCCGCCAGGAGGAGCTTTACCAAGAGCTCGAAACCGTCTATCGCACGGCTCGTTTCCAGCCGCCTTATCGTAAAGACGCGCTTCAGCAGCTCAATGCCTCTGAGAAAGAAAGGCAGGAGATCTTTGCTCTGCTGATCGATCGCGCTATCCTGATCAGGATTGAGGGAGAACTCTACTTTCATCATAAGGTTCTGGACGAGATCACCCAATTGATTGTCGACTACTTACACCAGCATCAGGAAATCTCAATCGGCGACGTCAAAGCTCTGCTTCAGACTTCCAGGAAATTCACCGTTCCAATCATGAGCTATCTGGACACGCAAAATATTACCATACGCCAGGGTGATCTTCGAATATTACGACAGGCATGAGTCCTGCACTGCAAACAGGAGTTCAGAAGAAGCGCTCAGGATCTCAGCCGGAAACTGCCATTTTCCGTATTGATAAACAAAGAGAAAAACGCATGAAAACAGCTTCCGGATCCTTGCATTTCCCCATAGGATCTATCTTATTCCACGACATGCACAGCGATGTGAGGGCTCCTGATACGTCGGCCGTCGATTTCTCCTTCAGCGTATATCCTGTGAGTGCCAGGCACAAGCGGCCAGTCACTATGAAACGGCGCCACAACCTGCTCCCACAGTTCGCCGTCTATATACCATTGCAGTGCTGATGTGCCTGCTGAGGCAACAGCCGAAAGCTGGACGCTCTGAAATTCTCTTCGCAAAATCGGATCGATCGCATAGACGTCACCATCATTGGGATGCACAATCCGAACGCGTGGAAGCTCTTTCTCAGCGTTGTCTACGGCGGCACTCAGTGGTGAAGGCTCTGTCGGCGGCAGCGGATAGCGCATCTCGCGCGCCCAGCTCTGGTAGAGCGGCGGAAAATGGATAAAAACAGTTTTGACGGCAAACGGCGCGTCTTCACGCGTCAACAAGCCATCACGAGAATCCACCCAGTACGCTCGGTGCATATCGCAGGCTTCAGAGGGAACGGTTTCTTCCAGGAACAGCTCATCGATTCCATGCGGACAATCCTCATGCACTAACTTACCGGACAGGGGACAAATTCTGGCTTGTACAATGCCCTTTGGGAGATCCGCGAGAAAATCCGGTGGCGTATAGTCCTGATACAAGGCCAGCATCACATCCCGATAAATCGGGGCAGCGCCGCTGATACCAGAGACCTTGCGCATAGAAGAGCCGTCGAAATTCCCGACCCAGACCCCAACGGTATACTCACGCGTAAATCCCACAGTCCAATTATCCCGGTAATCTTTCGAGGTGCCGGTTTTGACTGCTGTCACAAAGGGCAGGTTCAAGGGCGTATTTTCGCCGAACGCTGCTGATGCTGCCTGACGATCTGCCAGCATGTGCGCGAGAAGATAGCTTGTACGAAATGAAAGGATCTGTTCCCTCTTTGTCTGAGTCGATCCCTCCGAAACAGAAGATCGCAAAAGAGAAAACGGCGTTTCCGAGAGCCTTCGCACATATCTTTCATTCAAGGCTTCCCCCCCGCGTGCCAGAACGCTGAAGGCCCTTGTCAGCTCCAGCAGACTGACTTCTCCATTTCCCAGAGTCAAACCAGGCCCATAAAAAGAAGGCTCTTCCTGCAGACTGTCAAAACCAAGCACTTTCAAGCGATGATATAAGGTATCAACTCCGATCTTTTCCAATAATCGAAATGCAGGAATATTGTACGAACAGGCCAGAGCCTCGCGCAAACGTACCGGACCATGATAGCGACGATCGTAATTTTCCGGCATAAAACTTCTGGCGGCATGTGGCAGTTCTTTTAAGTCGGCAAGCAGGCTGGACGCAGTATACGCACGCTCAAGCGCTAATTGATATGTGAAGGGCTTCAACGTCGATCCTGGCTGGCGCAACGCCAGAACGCCATTGACCTGGCCGGAAATTGATTCATCGAAATAATCTTTCGAACCAAGCCAGGCCAAGACTTCCCCGCGAAGATTATCCAGGACAAGCACTGCGGCATTTGTCACGTGATAGTCCTTCAACTCTTCCAGGCGCTTTTCCACGATATCCTCTACCTGTTTCTGGAGATAGTAATCCAGTGTCGTGGTCAATTTTGCCGCCTGTTGCGGGGCTGTGTCGTGTCTGTCCACGCGTGAAAGCAGCATATCGCAAAAATGCGCGGCCCTAAAATTCACGCTCTTGGGAATGAGGCGAATTTCTTCACGGCGGGCAAGCTGATACTCGGCGTCCGAGAGCCGGCCCTGTCCGTATATTCGCTCAAGCAGGTGCTGCTGTCGCTGTTGAGCACGTTCAAAGTGACGATACGGATTAAAGCGGGAAGGAGCTTGAATCACCCCGATCAAAAAGACAGCTTCCGCGGTCGACAAGTGTTGTGCTGGTTTTCCAAAATACAGCCGGGATGCTGCCTCAATGCCAAACACTTGGTTGGAGAATGCCACCCGGTTCAGATACTGTGTCAGGATTTCCTTTTTTGAGAGGGTGGACTCCAGTCGCCAGGCAATCAGGACTTCCCGGAATTTCCCCCACAGTGTACGAGGATAGCCGAAACGGTTTTTGACAAGCTGCTGGGTCAAGGTTGAGGCGCCTGAAAGGACTTCCCCGGACCAAAGATTCTGAAACAACGCTCGGACCACGGCCAAGAAATCAAGTCCGGAATGTGAAAAAAATCTCCAATCTTCAACGGCCAGCAGCGCCTGGATCACCCTTTCCGGAATCTCCTCATAGCCCAGCCAATGCGCCCGCCCGCCCTCGCTTGAAAGCACTTCCCGCAAGACGATGCCATAGCGATCGGTGATTTTCAGCGAGCGCCCTTCCTGCATATCAAAACGTTCCAGGTCAAGGGGCAGATGGACATAACCCCAAACAGCTGAGAAACACAGCAACATCAGCGCCAAAATGATATATCGTCCAGGAATTCCTTTCATAGTCCTCCAAGCATCAATGCTGGTTGTCGGTCACCCAAGAGAATGCCTCTGGCACGGCCCACCAGATTGCGCAAGAAATAATTGCAGAAAAGTACACGACACTGCGCTTTTTTAGTTGACCATCCATGCACATGCTTCTATGAAGACTTCCTGCACACATTACAAACACAATGAGTGATTATTGCTGTTATGGGGGTGGGCGATCGTGCAGCAGAGCAATCCGCTCTGCTTCCAGTGAAAACGCCGGAAGAAGTGATCGCGCAGGGGAAACACGTCCTGGCGCAAAGCTCGACCTGACATCAATATTCTCCAGGATGCTCAGGCTTCATGAGAAGCCTTCCGAACAGGGCAGGAGTTAGAGGGTATGTCGCTTCTCAGTATCAGCCAGCTATCAAAAGATGAGATTACCGCTCTGTTCGAGCGTACCCAGCAGATCCAAGAAGGGCATTATGATCATGAAGTTGCCCGCCGGAAAATTCTGATTCCGCTGTTCCTCGAACCCAGTACCCGGACTCGTCTCAGTTTTGAAACCGCCATGCTGCGTTTAGGCGGACAAGTTCTCCCAACCCCCAATAAAGAAGGACTAGCCATTTCAAAGGACGAATCCCTGGAAGACACGATCCGTGTGATCAGCTCTTTCGCTGACATCCTCGTCATCCGGCACCCTGACGAACGGGCTGTCTATACCGCTGATGAATATGCTTCAGTGCCTGTCATTAACGGCGGGAACGGCTGTGACGAACATCCAACGCAAGCCTTGTTAGATCTTTACAGCATTCAGCAGGAAAAAGGGCGCCTGGAGGGACTGAATATTGCCCTGGCAGGTGATTTAAGGTATGCAAGAACAATGCATTCACTCATCAAAGGCTTGACGCTGTATAAGAATACGCTTTTTTTGATTTCTCCAAAAGCGCTTCGCGCTCCGAAAGCTCTGCGCCGGATGCTTGAAGAGCGAAAGGTCTCTTACGTAGAATCAACATGCCTGGAAGAAGTCATTTGGGAACTTGATGTAGTGTATCTGGTCATGCTCCAGCATCACCGTATTAAGGATCCTGCTGAAGTCAAACAGCTCCGCAGCTGCTATTACCGCCTGACACCGGAAGTCCTGAAATCCGGCAAAAAGGATGTCACCATCCTGCATCCTCTTGTCAGAAATAATGAAATCGCCGTGGAAGTGGACACGCTGCCGAATGCCGCATACTTCCGACAGACTCGAAACGGTGTGTTCGTGAGGATGGCATTATTGGAGAAGATCTTAAGCACTTAACACGCCCGAAAATGGAGTTTAGAGGCCCCACGTCGTCGTTTGTCCGACAGACGCAGATACGTAGAGCGGAGCGCCAAAAAGGCGCTCCGCTCTGATTCTCGAACGCTGCCCTTGCTATACTCCCAGATCAATCATTGCGTCGGCAACCTTTTTAAATCCCGCGATATTAGCGCCGTTGACATAATTTCCCGGTGTCCCAACCTCTTCAGCACACGACTCCAAAGCCAGATGAATATTTTTCATGATCTGGGACAGTTTCTCATCCACTTTTTCTCTGTCCCAGGAGGTTCTGCCGGCATTTTGCGACATTTCGAGTCCCGAAGTCGCGACACCACCGGCGTTGGCCGCTTTACCAGGACCGTAAAGTATCTTGTGTGCCAGATAGACTTCAATCGCTTCAGGTGTTGAGGGCATATTGGATCCTTCCGAGAGACAATAACAGCCATTATCGACCAGAGCTTTCGCGTCTTCAGCGTTAATTTCATTTTCAGTGGCTGAAGGCAGCGCAATCTCCGCCGGGATAAGGCCCCAGGGTCGTTTCCCGCTATGGTATTGCGCCGAAGGATACTCCCGGGCATATTCTTCGATTCGTCCACGCCGAATATTTTTGAGTTCCATCACATAACGAAGCTTTTCTTCGTTAAAACCGTCCGGATCGATAACCGTACCGTCAGAATCAGAAAGAGAGCAGACCTTAGCCCCCAGTTCGATTAACTTTTCCGTAGTATATTGGGCGACATTGCCTGATCCAGAGACTAATACCCGTTTTCCTTCAAAGCTCTCATCGCGAGTGGCCAGCATTTCCTGCGCAAAATACACATTTCCGTAACCAGTCGCTTCCGGGCGAATCAAACTGCCGCCCCAGTTCAAGCCCTTACCCGTCAGAACGCTTTTGTGTGCGTTCACGATTTTTTTATACTGTCCGTAAAGATAGCCGATCTCACGATCTCCGACCCCGATATCTCCTGCCGGAACGTCAGTGTCCGGACCGATGTGCCGGTAGAGTTCACGCATAAAATTCTGGCAGAAACGCATAACTTCTGTGTCAGACTTACCTTTTGGATTAAAATTGCTGCCGCCTTTTCCTCCTCCCATTGGCAGGCCGGTCAGGCTATTTTTAAAAACCTGCTCAAAACTCAAAAATTTTAAGATACTCAGCGTCACGGAGTGACGAAAGCGCAAGCCCCCTTTATAGGGGCCGATAGCACTGTTGAACTGCACACGATGAGCCCGGTTCACCTGTATCGCGCCGCTGTCATCAACCCATTCGACTTTAAACGAAATCGTCCGTTCCGGCTCTACCAGACGCTCCAGGATGCCGTTCTTCTCGTAACGCGGATCGCGATCCATGAGCAAACTCAGAGACTCCAGCACCTCGGTGGCTGCTTGCAAAAATTCTTTTTGCCAGGGATAGGTTTCATGCAGGCTATTCAAAACATGTGTCACATAACTGTTCATAATGATCTCCACATAGAAAAAATTCGCAGGATTTTTCGTGTAATTGTGTCGTAGCCTTATGTTTATACACAGCGTATTTTGGCAAGAAAGAAAATTAAAAAACTTCATAAATGTCTAAAAAATTAACTGTAACAGCTATAAATTCGTAAATAATTCTAAAAAAGACAATAACGTCATATAGCTCCTGTGAAAACATTCAGGCGATCTGTGCTAGACTTCCAGCGAGCAATGGACATCCGCTGAAATTCGGACTGTTGCAGAGCAGGGCTGATGAAAAACCTGCACGTGATGCCGGCTGAATAAGAATAAGACTTGACACAGCCCGTTCCGGATGCTGTCTGGAAATATCCGCTGCGTTCTTTAAAAGAATCACTCTCATGCGCGCTTAAGGAAAATACGTCTCATGCAGCCTGTATCACGGCATAACTTCCGGTCGATTTCCAAAGAGCTGACCGGCACATTGATTTTCAGCCTTGTCCTGATTGCCTGTGCCGCCTTTGCTCTCAATTATTTCGTCGCAACGCAAAAAGCCAAAAGAGAGTTGAACCAAAAAGCGGACGAATACATTGCTGCGTTGACCGATCTGTTGACAATTCCGCTCTGGACTCTGGATCGCGAGACAATTAATGTGATCGGAAAAACCTACATCCAAAGTGAATTTGTTTCTCAGCTGACGATCGATTCCGACAACATTTCCCTCTCTTTAACGAGTGAACGGCCGAACACGCAGTCCGAAATTTCACGTCAGGGGAATGTGATCTATTCAGGCGAGCTGCTCGGGTCCGTCGGTATTTCCATGACATCGAGCTATTACAGAGCGCTCTATAAGCAGCTCTTTTGGTCTTCCAGCATCACGGTTTTGATCATACTGGTCCTGATATTTTTTCTGACAGAAGGCCTCTCCCGGCAATTTATCAACAAACCGCTGCGACAATTTATCGACCTGGTGAATGCCTATGCCGCCGGTAATCAACAAGCCTTTACCCAGCAAGTCCCTTACCATGAATTTCAGCCATTGATTTCAGTGCTGAAAAAGATGGGAGAGACAATTTCATCCCATCACACGCACCTTGAAACGCTTGTCCAGCAACGGACGCAGCAACTCAAAAAACAGACCCTCGAATTGCAAGACGCAAAAGAGATCGCGGAAACAGCGAACCAGGTGAAAAGCGCATTCTTCGCCAATATCAGTCACGAACTGCGGACTCCGATGAACTCAATTTTAGGCTTTGCGCAACTGCTCAGTCGAGACGCTTCGCTGAATGACGCACAACGGGAAAAATTAGGAATCGTCACTCGCAGCGGTGAGCACCTTCTCTCGTTAATCAGCGACGTGCTGGACATGTCGAAAATCGAAGCCGGGCGCCTTTCTGTCACATTACAGAGTTTCGATCTGTGGCAGACCTTGACGACGATCGATGAAATGATGCATATCCGTGCCGAGAACAAAGGGATTGAGCTGCGCGTGATCCGCGAAGCACATGTTCCGCAGTATATCACCAGTGATGAGAAAAAACTGCGCCAGGTTCTGTTGAATTTATTGAGCAACGGAATTAAATTCACTCAAGAGGGCGGAGTCGAATTGCGCGTAAAGCTGCTTGACTCCCCGGAAGCATTTACGGCACGCATTCTGTTTGAAATCGAAGACAGCGGGGTTGGCATTGCTCCGGAAGAGATGAAAACGATTTTCGATCCTTTTGGTCGTACGCAGTACAGTCATCATCATACGGAAGGCGCCGGTCTGGGATTGGCGATCAGCCGCGAATTCGCTCAATTGATGGGAGGCGATATTCACGTCAGCAGCATCCCGGGGAAAGGCTCACTGTTCAGCTTCGATATCCAGGCGACGATTGCTGAGGCAGGCGAGCTGCAGACAACGAGCCATACTCAGCGGGTGATCGGCCTGGCACCAGATCAGGACGATGTGCGTATTTTAGTGGTCGAAGATATTCTGGAAAGTCGGATTTTGTTGACAGAACTGTTAAAAAGTATCGGCTTTAAGGTGCAAGACGCTGAAAACGGGTACATTGCGCTTCAATGCTGGGAACGCTGGCGGCCGCAGTTAATCTGGATGGATATGCGCATGCCTGTCATGGATGGGTATGAAGCGACCCAGAGAATTCGCGCTGCGGAAGTACGGCAGGCATTGCCTCATACCCCGATCATTGCTCTGACAGCCAGCTCTTTTGAAGACGAGCGGGCTGAAATTCTCGCTATCGGCTGCGATGATTTTCTCGGAAAGCCTTTTCGGGAAAATGCGTTATTCGAAATGATGGGAAAATATCTTGGAGTTCGCTATGTATATCAGAAAAGCGGAGGAGCGCACGCTGTGCGCGACCGCCCGACTTCCCCGCTGCAGTCGGGCATGACGGAACTCACTCATGACATGCTTGCAGAGCTTCCATCTGAAATCCTTGACAATCTGGAGCAAGCCGCAGACAGGAGCAGTATGAAACAAATTGCGCTGATTATTGACGACATACGTCTGCACACCCCGGTCATTGCCGATGCATTGGCAGACCTGGCTGACGATTTCAGATACGACGACATTTTACGTGTTCTTCGAGACGTGAAGAGGACTGACTTATGAGCGCTGAAACGCCTGCCGCCAGTATTTTAATCGTTGACGATACTCCTGATAATCTCCGTCTGCTGGCCGGACTCCTTGAAGAAGAAGGCTATGATGTCCGGCCAGCTTCGAGCGGAACCCGTGCGCTTTCAGCCGTTCAGGCGGACTTGCCGGATTTGATTCTGCTTGATATTAAAATGCCCGATATGCCGGGCTACGAGGTCTGTGAACGTCTGAAAAGCGACATGCGAACATGCCACATCCCGATCATTTTTATCAGCGCGTTGCAGGATACCTCAGAAAAAATTAAAGGCTTTGCGCTCGGTGGAGTAGATTATATCACAAAACCCTTTCAGGCTGAAGAAGTACTGGCGCGGGTCGAAACTCACCTGGCGCTCCAGCGCCTTCGCCACCACCTTGAAGAAGAAGTCCACGCCCGCACTCTTGAGCTGCGCCAGGAAATCGCGGAGCGAGAACAGGCCCAGTATGCCTTGCAAAAAAGCGAGCAGCAGTATCGCCTGCTCGTCAAAAAAGTCACCGACGGTATCGGAGTATTTCAGGAACAGCGCCTGATTTTTCTGAATGAGGCACTCGCTTCCATGTTCGACAGTTCTCAGGAGAAACTGCTCGGCAGAAGCCCTGAAGAACTGTTTGGCCGGGAACAGCAGAGAAAAGCATCTACAGCCAGGCAGTTCGAGCCAGACTCCAGGGACGTCTCCTGGGAGGTCTTTGAATTTTCTGTCGGCGCACAAGGACACGAGTTCTGGCTCGAAGGCCACCAACGTTCGATTATCTGGGAGGGAAGCTCAGCCCTGTTAGTCACCATTCGGGATATTAGCGAACGAAAACGTAAAGAACGCGAGCTGGCCCGCGAGCGCCTGCAGTTGCGACGTGAAAACGTCCGCCTGCGTTCGGCCATGAAAGAGCGTTACCGATTCGGGAAGATTATCGGTAAAAGCCCGGCAATGCAGGAAGTCTATGAGCTGATCACCAGAGCCTCGGCAACGGATGTCAATGTCGTCATTTACGGAGAATCCGGAACAGGAAAGGATCTGATCGCGCAAACAATTCACGAGATGAGTTCCCGCCGTAAAAAAGCCTTTGTACCAGTGAACTGCGGCAGCATCCAGGAAGGAGTGTTCGAACGGGAATTCTTCGGGCATCGCAAAGGCGCATTTACCGGAGCGTTACGCGATCATCCCGGATTCTTCGATGCTGCTCACGAAGGAACCTTATTTCTGGATGAAGTGGGCGAACTCAATCCAGCGATGCAGGTCAAACTGCTGCGAGCCATTGACACCAAAAGTTATCTTCCGATGGGAGAACAGAAGGCCAAACAGGCCGACGCACGCATTGTGGCCGCCACAAACCGAAACCTGCAGGAACATGTGAAACAGGGACTCATGCGGCAGGACTTTTTTTATCGGATCAATGTCATTCCGATGCTTGTCCCTCCTCTCCGCGCGCGCCGTGAAGATATCCCGCTTTTAGTCGAACATTTTCTACAGCTCTACTATGCCGACTTCCGGCAAGATGTGCTGCCCGGCGAGATCATGGAAACATTGTATGATTACGATTGGCCCGGAAATATACGACAATTGCAAAACGTCCTCCTCCGCTACCTGACACTCCACAAACTGGATTTCGATGAAAATGATACGCTTCTTCCGGAAAAGACCGCGAATCCACAGGGCATGTGGCAAGCTGTCAAAGCCCTTGAAAAACGGCTTATCATTGAAGGTTTGTCCAGAAATCAGGGGCATAAAACCAATACGGCAAAAATGCTGCAAATCCCTCTGCGGACATTGCGGAGGAAGATCCAGGAATACAGGCTTGAGTAAGAGCATGCCATCATTTTCTGCGATGTGTACGGTGAAAAATGTCGTAATCACAGCAACGTTTCTGTTTACGGTTGTCCTGGGCTTGTGCTCTCCAGCAGAAGCGGCCTGGCGGGTGGCGATCTTCGATTTTGACGATCGCCTGCATGAAGCTGATACTGTGGCGAAATACCTCGAGAAAATCCTTCTGGAACGAGAACCGACTCTGGAGATCGCCCATTATTCTGGCAAAGGAGAGGAGCGAACGGCCGTCAAGACGATCAAAGAATTAGATCGGGCCGGTTATGACCTGATTGTCACGATCACATCGGATGCCCTGATCCTCGCCAAACACTTTCTCAAAACAACTCCGACCTTATATACCAACGTGAACAACCCTCTGTTTTTTGGGTTTTCAACCTTGGAGGCTCCTGGCAAAAATATTTCTGGTGTCTCGTATTACGTCCCTATCATGCAGCAGCTTGAGTTCTTCAAAACAATTCAGCCGCAACTCAGGACAGTTGGTTTCATTTTTGATGAACAGAATCGTTCGAAACAGGCTGAGGTTGGCGAAACACGTGAGAGCTGTAATACCCTGGGACTCAAATATGTGATACGATTAATCACAACACCGCAGGAACTCGTTCCAAAAGTCGAAGAACTCATCGAGCAAGGGGTCGATGCCGTCATCGTGACAACGAGCGAAACCGTCTATAATAATATTCGACTGTTTAAATTTCTCTGCGACCGCGCCGGAATTCCGATTTACTCTTATCATCGAAAAGCCGTAGAACAAGGAGCTGTTGCCGCACTTTCGAGCGATTATTACCTGATGGTCGAAAAACTGCTTGTGCCGATGGCTTTGCGGGTACTCAGAGAAGGGATCAGCCCTGGAAGCATGCCTGCGGCATTTTTACACGAGAATCTGATGGTCATCAATCTCACAGAAGCAAATAGGCTTGGGATACATATCCCCCCAGAATTTCTCCGGCAGGCAACAAAAATTTATTAACAGCCGATCGTCTGGAGGAGTATATGGGGGGGATATGGAACATTGGAGGAACTATGGAACTCATATCAGAAGCCGTTGCTGGCACATTGGAGTCGAGTGACGCATTTATCTTAATCGAACGCAATCCCGGGCAAGGAATTGAAATTGAGCTGGAAAGCCTTGTCCAGCGCCGTTACGGCCAACACGTGCTGAACATAACCGAAGCGTGTCTTCACAAGCTGGGCGTCCGCGACGCTCGCGTAAAAATTCATGATAAAGGTGCGCTGGACTGCACGCTTGAAGCCCGTTTACAGACAGCAATCTTCCGGGCCGCCGGGATCGACAAGCTCCGCTGGGAGGTTCTATGAAATTACGCCGAACAATGCTCTATGCCCCAGGGAACAATCCGGCATTGCTCAAAGACGCTCATATTTACGGTTCGGATGCCGTGATGTTCGATCTCGAGGATGCAGTGTCCCTTGCTGAAAAAGATGCGGCACGTTTGCTGGTCTTCCATATTCTGAGAACTGTGGATATGGGACAGACGGAGAGAGTGGTCAGAATCAACGGTCTGGACACGAAATATGGACAAGAAGATATTCGTGCACTCGTTCGGGCGCGACCGGATGTCATCCGTATTCCTAAAACCAAATGCGCTCAGACTGTACACGATGTCGAAGAATTGGTGGAAAAAGGAGAGCGATCTGCCGGCATTGCCGTGGGAAGCACCAAATTGATGGCTGCGCTTGAAGGACCGACCGGCGTATTGAATGCCCCTGACATCGCCGTTGCCAGCCAGCGCTTAATCGGCATTGCGCTGGGCGCCGAAGATTATGCCACCAGCCTTGCAACAACGCGCTCCAAAGAGGGCACGGAGCTGTATTTTGCCCGCAGCATGGTCGTAAATGCTGCGCGTTCCGCTGGAATCTACGCGCTGGATACGGTGTTCGCCGATCTTGAGGACGAGGACGGTTTCCGGAAAGAAGTCCAGCTCATCAAACAGCTTGGTTTTGACGGAAAATCGATTATCAGCCCACGCCAGATCGCTATTGTACATGAAGAGTTCAGTCCGACACGCCGCGACATCGAACATGCCCGGCGCGTCATCGCAGCGAGAGAAGAAGCCGGGCAAAAGCATTCCGGAGTGATTGCCCTTGACGGAAAGATGATCGATAAGCCGATTGTGGACAGGGCACACCGGACCCTAGAGCTCGCGCGAATGTCAGGATTTTTTCCAGAAGAGGGAGAATGCTATGGCGACAAATAAGATCGGACGTGATATTCCGGATGCGATTTTAGCGAGCAGTGAACGTACGACGTTTGAAGGGGCCGGCATGCACATCCCCCAGTTATCAGCGAAAAGGCAGAGCAAAGTCGTAGATACGCTCGGACAGGCACTCTCTCGATCCGCGTTGCAGGACGGCATGACGATTTCTTTTCATCACGCGTTCAGAAACGGTGATTATGTGCTGAATATGGTTCTGGATGCGATTGCGGCGGCCGGAATCAAGAACCTCACGCTCGCTCCCAGTTCTCTGACCGATGCGCATGCTCCTCTGAGCGAACATATCGGCAACGGCGTGATTCGCAAGATCTTCACGAGTGGCATGCGCGGCAAATTGGGGGAGGCAATTTCATCAGGAATACTCAGTGAGCCCGTCATCTTCCATTCTCACGGCGGCCGCGCGCGAGCGCTGGAGAGCGGAAGCCTTCAAATCGATGTAGCCTTTCTGGGCGTCTCGTCATGCGATGAGTATGGGAACGCCAATGGTTGCGACGGACCATCGGCCTGCGGTGCGCTGGGCTACGCGATCTGTGATGCCCGCCATGCTGCGCAAGTGGTGCTCATTACGGATCAGCTTGTGGACTACCCGAACATCCCCTGCAGCATCTCGCAGGATCGTGTCGATACTATCGTGCTTGTCGACAGCATCGGAGACCCTGCAAAAATCAGCAGCGGGGCAACTCGTATCAGCAAAAATCCCAGGGATTTACTGTTGGCTGAACATGCCGCACACGTGATCATCCATTCCGGATATTTTCGCAACGGCTTCTCCTTTCAAACAGGATCCGGAGGCGCTTCGTTAGCCACAACGCGATTTTTACGAAAAGAAATGCTCCGCCGCGACATCAAGATGAGCTTTGCGCTGGGAGGTATCACGAGCGCTATCGTGCAATTGTATGAAGAAGGCCTGATCCAACGACTGTTCGACGTCCAAAGCCTCGACGCAGAGGCGATCCGCTCGTTGCGGGAGCATCCCTTTCACTGCGAAACCGACGTTTCCTGCTATGCCAACCCTCTGAATAAGGGTTGCGTTGTACACAAGCTGGACGTAGTGGTGTTAAGTGCGCTTGAAGTGGATGTGAACTTTCATGTGAATGTCATAACCGGTGCAGATGGTGTTATTCGAGGAGCCACGGGCGGACATCCGGACGCTGCCGCCGGTTCCGAACTGGCAGTCATTATCTGTCCTCTTGTACGCGGACGTATTGCCTCTGTGATGAGGCGAGTGCAAACTGTGGTGACGCCGGGAGAGTGTGTGGATGTCGTCGTGACCGAGTATGGCATTGCCGTCAACCCGCGCCGTCCCGAACTCAAAAAAACCTTAGAGCAATGCAGGCTGCCGCTCGTCTCCATCGAGGAACTTCGCCGGAAGGCTGAGAGCATCACAGGAGTTGCCGCTCCTCTTGAATTCACCGAACGTATTGTCGGCCTCATAGAGTATCGTGACGGGACTCTTCTCGATGTCGTCCGTCAAATCGCAGACTGAGTTGTGAACAAGCCGGATACTTTGTCCCTATGTGGACATTTTGTCCGCTTTGCGTGTTTTTCCCATATAGTACGGTCTCTTCAGACTTTCCTTATAAGTCGAAGCAGACATTTTGTCCGCTTTGTTGACGTTTCAAAAAACTCAATGGCTTGTCATAACACAATAAGCTGCATAAAAACAATATATTATACTATGTGATACCATTATGGCATGGCATTTGCTTTGAAAAGAGACTGTCGTAAACTTACAAGAAGCATCATAAATTATGTGGAGCGTTGCCTTAATAAGGAGCAGCAGATATGAAATTACATACGTTAGTGGTGTCAGGCGTCATTGCGGCATTTGTGGCCGTATCTTTCGGACAGGCTTCTTTTGCCGAAAAGTATCCCAAGAAAGTGCTGGATTTTGTCGCACCCGGCGGCGCTGGTGGCGGATGGGATTTAACGATTCGTACAGCGGCTAAGGTGCTGAAAGATACAAAACTCGTGCGTGTGCCGATGCCGGTTCGCAATAATCCCGGCGCAGGTGGTTCGATTCATCTGGCCTCTCTTCAGGAAAAAAAAGGAGCGGACAATATTATCACTGTTTATTCCCCTCCGTTAATTTTGACGAATCTCAGCGGAACAACAGAGTTGAGTTATAAAGATGTTACCCCATTGGCCCGTTTAATTGCCGACTATGCCGTATACGTCGTGGCTGCTGACTCTCAATACGAGACCATGAATGATGTGATGGACGCCTTAAAGAAAGATATCAAAAGCGTCAAAATCGGCGGGCTCTCGGCTGCCGGTTCGATGGATCATATCCAATTTCTGATTATGGCAAAAGCCGCCGGTGTAAATGACCTGACAGAAATCGACTACATCAGTTTTGATGATTCCGGTGCAGCGCAGGTCTTGGGCGGGCATATCGACCTGTTTTCGACTGGCCTCTCAGAAGTTCAGGGGCTTATTGAAAGCGGAGATCTTCGTGCGCTTGCTCAATCAGCGGATCATCGCGTCGGTGAAGGCATCATCGCTGAGATTCCGACTTGCATTGAGCAAGGAATCGATGAAACCTTTATCAACTGGCGAGGTCTGTTCGGTCCTCCGGAAATGCCTCAATATGCAGTAGATTTCTGGGAAAAGACCTTGAAGAAAATGTCGGAAACAGCAGAGTGGCAGGCAGCCTGTAAAACCAATGGCTGGGACAATGTCTATCTTTCTTCGAAAGAATTTTCTGCCTATCTTGAACAGGCCAACGAGCAGTACAAGACGATCCTGTCCGACATCGGTATGTTGAAAAGTAAATAGTGCTTTTCCTGAATGCAGAAACGAGCCTCCCCCTTTTCCTCAACTCAAGGGAGGAGGCTTTCGCCCGCATGATGTTGGTGCTGAGCCTGTTTTCTTTATCAGCATTGAGAACAAAGGAACCTTTCTACGATGAATCTTTCAAAAATAATCAGCATCGTGTTTTTAGTAATCGGTGTCAGCTATCTGATTTTAGTGTTTCAGCTTGAATCGGCTTCCATAGGCAATCCGAATGCGCCCAAAATTTTTCCCGGCATGGTCGCTGTCCTGATGATCGGCCTATCCATCAGTCTCCTCGCTCAAGAATTTCGCGCCGGCGCTAACACTGGCGGGGAGACAGGCCAATCATCAAGACCAGACATTGAAAATTTTGTCAAGATCGCTCTAGTCTGTATATGCGCCCTGCTTTACGCCCTGCTTTTCAATCGATTAGGCTATGTGCTCTCTACGACTCTTTTTCTCGAAGGCGTTCTTGCAGTATTCAACGGCCCAAAGCACTGGAAACAAAATACCCTGATCGCCGTGATTTTCAGTGTCGTCGTGTATATCCTGTTTTTTAAATTACTCAATGTCTATTTACCCCCGTTTCCATTTTTCGAATAAGGGGAGTCTTTGGGAGGATGAACAGCTATGGAATTAGGAACATATATATGGCAGGGCCTTATGACGGCTTTGAGTCCCATAAACATTATGTGGGTGACGCTTGGCGGCGTTTTGGGAACAGTCGTTGGGATGCTGCCTGGTCTTGGGCCGGCAACCGGTGTGGCGCTGTTGCTGCCATTAACTTTTACCATGGGACCTGTGGCTGCCTTAATCACCATGGGCGGTGTATATTACGGTGCAATGTACGGCGGATCAAGAGCCTCGATCTTGATTAACACACCCGGAGACGGAGCCGCAGTCGCTGCAACCTTCGACGGCTATCCCATGACCTTGCAGGGCCGCGCCGAAGCAGCGCTGGCGATGTCAGCCATCGCCTCATTTATCGGCGGCATCCTCGCGACCATTGCAATGGTCTTCGTAGCACTGCCGGTGGCACGATTCGCTTTGAAATTCGGTCCGGCTGAATATTTCCTGCTCTTTGTTTTTGCCCTGTCCGCCACTGCTTCACTGGCTGAAGGCCATCGCCTCAAAGGTTTTCTCTCAATGTCTCTGGGCCTGTTGGTCTCAACGATCGGCATTGATGCACAATCCGGAGTCAAACGTTTCACCTTCGGGGTGCTCGAGCTGGAATCCGGAATTGATTTCCTGATTATCATTATTGCCGTGTTTGCGCTCGGAGAAGTCCTGAAAAGCTTTAAAACCATTAAAGAAGGCAGCAAAAAAGTGCAAAAGCAATTCGGGAAAATCTGGATAAGCAAAGAGGACTGGAAACGTTCTCTCTGGCCGATTCTGCGTTCTGCCCCGCTGGGATTTTTTATCGGAGCCCTGCCTGGCGCCGGCGGCACGATGGCGGCGCTGATGTCTTACAGCAACGAAAAACAGCTCTCCAAACGACCGGAAGAATTCGGGAAAGGTGCGATTGAAGGTCTGGCTGCCCCGGAATCCGCCAATAACGCAGCATCGGTCGGTGCACTCATCCCGATGCTGACACTGGGCATTCCCGGGTCCGGGACCACCGCTGTCATGATGGGGGCGCTCCTGATGCTTGGTTTGCGGCCTGGCCCGCTTTTATTCCAACAGCAGGGCAATGTTGTATGGGCATTGATTATGAGTATGTTCATTGGGAATGTGATCCTGGCGATCGTCAACATCCCGCTGGCCGGCGGTCTTGTTCGTGTATTAGCCGTGCCGCCGAAAATTCTTTACCCGATCGTAATGAGCCTGGCGTTTGTCGGAGTTTATGCAATTAGCTACAGCATCGTCGATTTCTATATTCTGATTCTGTTCGGATTAATCGGCTACGTGCTTTCCAAGGCACATATTCCCATGACTCCGATGATATTAGCGGTTATCGTTGGTAACAGTATGGAGCAATCCTTTCGGCGGGCAATGAAAATTTCAGACGGAGAGATCGGGATTTTCTTCAACTCCCCTCTGTCGCTCGTATTGCTTGCGCTCATTATCCTTTCGGTGGCCTTCCCGTTTCTGAAAGAGTTTCTCAAAAAGAAGAAATTTCGAACAACACAAGGTTAAACTCGTCTTTGAGGGGAGAGTCCTGCGTTGCGCTGCGACTCTTCCTCAGAGCCTCATACAACGCAGCAGGAAGGAGTAAAACACATGCAACATCCTAACGTTGCAGCTCAGGCAGGAACCTTGGAATCAAGCGACATCCTCGTGATGATCGAACCGGTCGAAGCAGGTGCAGGACGACACATCGATCTGGAATCAAACGTTATGACTCAATACGGTGAACGCATCCGAGAGCAGGTAATCCACGTTCTCGATGCGATGTCTGTCACGGATGTCCACATCCTTGTCAAAGATAAAGGAGCGCTGGATGCCACTATCCAGGCCAGAGTCGAAACTGCGCTCAAGCGCTCGCTCTACTAATTACACAGGAGACAGGAGTTCATGAACACAGCGATGAGAAAACGGCGCAGCATGCTTTATGTGCCTGGGAACAACGCGTCAATGGTCCAACAGGCTGGTGTTTACGGGGCAGATTGTGTGTTGCTTGACCTTGAAGACGCTATTGCGCCGAGTGAAAAAGATGCTGCCAGAGTTTTGTTAAAATATTCAATCCCGACTGTCAATTTTTACGGCGCCGAGGTCACTGTCAGGGTGAATCATCTCGATACCCCGTTCGGTCTTGAAGATCTCCAGGTCATTGTGCCGATTCAACCCGATGCGTTGCGGCTGCCGAAGATGGAAACCCCGGAAGATGTTTTGCGTGTGGTCCGCACGGTGGAGAGCATCGAAAAACAGCATAATCTGCCTCACGACCATCTGAAATTTCAGGTAATGATCGAAACCGCGATCGGTGTTGAAAATGCTCTTGATATTGCGAGAAGTTCTCCCAGAATACACGCCATCACCATTGGGGGACAGGATCTGGCTGCCGACATGGGAATTATTCTGGAGAAGGGCAGTCAGGGACTGGATTATGCGAGTAAGCGGATCGTCATGGCCGCCAAAGCCGCTCGTATCGAAGCGATGGATACGGTCTTCGTCGATGTGGAAGATGAAGACGGCTTACGGGAGGCCACCCGCTATGCCAAAGAAATCGGTTTCACCGGCAAGGCGGCGATTAACCCTCGCCAAATTGAGGTGATCAACGCGGTCTTCACGCCCTCTGAAGAGGACATTGAAAAAGCGATTGATATTATCTCCGCCTACAACCGGCACAAGGCGAATGGCGTCGGCGTCTTTGCCATTCGCGGGAAAATGGTGGACGCCCCAATCGTCACTCGTGCACTGCATCTGCTGGAACTGGCGGATATTGACAGCAAAACATTATAAGGACTTCAATCGTCACAGACAAAGAGACCTGATTATGAAAACATGTATCGGCACTGAGATTCCTGAACGTATAGAAAAAAAGAAAGGTATTGGTAAGCTTAAACCCTTTGAAGGGGCCTGGACTCGTTTGCGTAAAGGCTGGATGGATGAGCCGACCGTCTCGCTTCCGACAAAAGCCAAAATGCCGCATGCCTCCAAAATGGAAAAAAATTTACAGACGGCGATTGAAAAAAGTAATCCCCATGATGGGATGACCGTGTCATTCCATCATCATTTAAGAAACGGAGATGCCGTTGTCAATCACACTATCGATATTCTGGCAGCAATGGGCATCAAAAATATTACACTGGCCTCCTCTTCCCTGGCAAAGGTTCACAATCACTTACTCCCGTATATTGAGGACGGCACGATCACCGAAATCTGGACATCGGGCATGCGGGATAAACTCGGCGAAGCTGTCTCACACGGCAAACTGGCGTATCGGGCGGTCATTCACTCTCACGGCGGCCGCGCCCGGGCGATTCGTACCGGTGAGTTGAGCATCGACCTGGCAGTTCTGGCAGCTGCAGCGGCAGATGAAGAAGGCAATGCCACCGGCTGTCACGGCCCGTCGGCCTTCGGCTCAATGGGCTATGCCATCATGGATGCCCGCTACGCTAAACAGGTTATTATCGTGACCGATAACCTTGTGGATTATCCTTGTTTTCCGGTCTCTATCCCTCAAACCAACGTTGACTACGTTGTTAAAGTTGACTCTCTCGGGGATGTGAAAAAAATCGCTTCAGGGACAACCCGCATCACCAAGGCCCCGCTCGACTTACGGCTTGCCCGCCTGGCGGCCCAGGTAATTGAGCACTCCGGCTATATGGAGAGCGGCTATTCCTTTCAGGTCGGGGCCGGCGGCGCCTCACTGGCCACCGCTAAATATGTGAATGAGATTATGACAAAGCGTGGCATCAAAGGGAGTTTCCTTCTGGGCGGTGTCACCTCCTATGTTGTGGAACTGATGCAGCACGGCCTGTTTCGCAGCGTCTTCGACGTGCAGTCTTTTGATGCTTCTGTAAGTCCTTCGTTGTTGCACGATCACAATCATATCGAGATTTCTTCCGACATGTATGCCAATCCTTTCAACTGCGGCAGCATGGTCAATAAACTGGATGTCGTTGTCCTCGGAGCGCTGGAAGTCGATGTGAATTTCAATGTTAATGTGATCACCGGCTCCGAAGGCACGATTATGGGCGCGTCCGGCGGCCATTGCGATACCTCTGCCGGGGCGAACCTGGCGATTGTCGTCTGCCCGTCTTTTCGGGGCCGTATCCCTTCAATAAAAGAGCGCGTACATAATATCATTACCCCCGGTGAATCGGTCGATGTCATTGTCACCGATCGGGGTGTCTGCGTCAATCCGGCTCGGAAAGACCTGGAAGAACGCTTGAAAAAAGCCGGAATGCCGATTAAGGAAATCCATGACTTACATCAGGAGGTTGATGGCATCACTGGTATTCCAAGCCCCATTGAATATACCGATCGCGTGGTAGCGGTCATCGACTATCGCGATGGTACAACGATCGACGTCATTCGGGAGATTACGCAATAGACCGTGTCCAGCAGCAATCAACAGCATTCAGTGAGTGGGAGACAGGCCAAAGCACACAAGCACAGCAGTACCGTCTGATCGCTGGTTACTGAATACGCTTTACCCATCAACGTGGATATACACGCTATTCGAGAGAAAATCCTCGCGGCAAAGGAAAAGCGGGCCGTTCTTCGAGCACAGCACGCTGCAGCGGGGAAAGCGTGCCTGAGCCTCTCACTCAATATCCCCGGCCTCCCAAAATCTTCTCCCCAGTTCAGCACGTTTTTCGAGTGCGTTCTGTCGGAGCTTCAACAGTACCTTACGGCTCGCAGGATATTCATCGACAGCGCGCATGAACTCTGTACTCGCGATGCGGCTGGAGATTTCTATCTGGCAGCTCTGGCTGAAGGAAATCCGATCACGCAGCACATCAAAGCGCAGTGCGAAGGTTTTGAAGCAAGCCATCCCATAGGCCGCGCAATCGACATCGATTTGACTGATTGTGAGGGTCGGCCGGTCTCGTCTGGAAAGCTTAAGCCATGCTTTCTCTGCGATCAGCCTGCGCTCGTTTGTATGCGCGAGCGACATCATAGTTATCAAGACTTGCGTGAGGAACTCTCCACGCGCATCACGAACTATCTCAAAAAGCAGCGCGAAGATGCTCTTTGCAAGCGCCTTTCGGCCACGGCTCTTCAGGCCGCACTCTACGAAATTTCCGCCTCTCCGAAACCCGGACTTGTCGACCGCTTCGACACTGGAGCACATCAGGACATGGATTACTTCAGTTTCCTGAAATCTTCAGCCGCTCTGGCCGTCTATTTTGAAGACTTCGCCCGTGCGGGGATCGCCTTTGAACACGACGATCTGACTGCAGCTCTGCCGATCATCAGAGATTCTGGTCTGCACATGGAAAACGCAATGTTCAAAGCCACCGGCGGCGCCAATACCCACAAGGGCCTTATCTTTCTCCTCGGACTTTCGATCTTTGCGACATCTTTTGTACTGAATCGTCGTGAAACGTTTGATGAAGCTGACGTCCAAAAGACGATCGCCGGAATCTGCAGGAATCTTGTCCGCAACGAGCTAAACGGCCAGTCGCACGCGTCAAGTCACGGCGCTCAATGTTTTCAACTCTACGGCAGGGTATACGGCGGGGCGCGGCAGGAAGCCGAAGAAGGCTTCCCCAGTGTTTTTAAATGTGGTTTACCGGCATTAACGCACAGTCTCCTCACTGCCGGCAACATCGTGGACGCCTCAACCCTGAACAGCGCTTTGATCGATACCCTGCTGAGCCTTATGGCGCAGGTTAACGATACCAATATTCTCTATCGCGCCACCCCTGAGATTCTCATGAAGGTCAAGCACATGGCGGCTCACGTTCTGAACGCCCTGAGCGATGACGACAAATCATCACGCTATGCCGAGTTACTCGACTTCTGTCGTCAGCACCAGATTTCGCCCGGAGGATCGGCAGATCTCCTCGTGGTGAGCGTCTTTTTTTACCTTGTCAAAGAAGCATGTTCTCAAGGACTGGGAGCTTATAACAGTCAGTCAGCCCTGAGCGACACGCCGAAAACCGATGAGTCACAGCGCACTGTACCATGAAGAAACCTTGAATCCGCAAAATCCTTATGCTGTCAAAAAACTCACACGTTTTCTCTCAAGCCTGGGCTTTCAATATAGCGCTTCCGACGTAGACTACACGATGATCTTATATGATGCACAAGGATTCATTGCCGGAACCGGATCGTATCAGGGGCAAATCTTGAAGTACGTTGTTGTCGAGCCCGAACATCGTGGAAAGAATGCGGCATCGCTCATCGTAACTCACCTTATCAAGATCTTGATGACGCGCTACCAACAGATGTTTGCCTTTACCCGACCTGAAAATGCGGCAGTCTTCGAAGGCCTGGGTTTTCAGGAAGTCGCCACTGCAGAACCGCTCTATACCCTGCTGGAGTTCGGGTATCGCTCCATTCGAGACTATCAGACCTATCTGCGTCGCCACAAAGCTCATCAGGCAACCAGCAATATTGCCTCGATCGTGATGAATTGTAATCCTTTTTCCAACGGGCACAAATTTCTGATTGAAACTGCCGCATCAGAAAACGACATCGTCTATGTGTTTGTGGTCGAGGAAGATCGCTCGGTCTTTCCGTTTGCCGACCGCTGGCATCTGGTGAATGAGGGGATTCGCCACCTCCCTAATGTCATCTCTGTTAAAGGCGGCCAGTATGTTGTCTCAGGGGCGACCTTCCCCAGCTATTTTCTGCAAAAGGAGTCTGTCGATCAGATCGTCGAATACCAGACACGACTTGACGTCACGATTTTTGCAAAACATATTGTCCCCGTATTAGGAATCAACAAGCGCTATGTCGGGACAGAGCCCTATTCCCCCACAACTCAGGCGTACAACACAGCCATGAAACGCATCCTCCCGTCCTACGGTGTCCAGGTCATTGAAGTTGAGCGCAAAGCCGAGGGCACGGACACTGAGAATAAGCCGAATTATATCAGCGCCACGAAAATCCGCAGGGCGATTCAGCACGATCGGCTGAGTACAATCTTACATTTTTTGCCGGAGACGACCAGAAAATATTTGCTCTCAGACGCCTCTCAGTCAGTCAGAGCAGCACTGACAGCAAGAAGCGGAGACAAACTGATAAGATGATTTCCATGTGCGCACGCACATAACAGCTTTATATGTTAATATGAACCATTTTCTTACGACCGCTTTTCACCTCGCGATCGGATGTCTCGGAGCATGGCTCGGCAGTAAAACAAAACTTCCGTCAGGCCCCCTCATCGGAGCTATGCTGGCAGTGATCGTCAGCAAAACATATTTGCATTCAACTGTACAGCTTCCCCAAGGCCTGAGCTTCTTCATCCAGACCCTCATCGGGGTATCGATCGGGGTGTCCTTTCGGCCGGAGATGCTCAAAATCTTTCCCAAAATGGCGATCCCAATCGTTGTCACCACAGTGACGCTGATGACGACCGGTTTTCTGCTTGCATGGCTTTTTACACAGTTAGACATTTTAGATAAGCAAACCGCCTATCTTTGTACAACGCCCGGAGGGTTGAGCGCTCTGCTCGCCCTGGCGCTCGAAGGCCAGGTCAACGCAACGCTCATCTTGTCTTTCCATTTTCTACGGCTGCTCAGCGTTATTCTGACCGCTCCCTTTATCTTAAAGTACCTGCTCGCAGCGTCATAGCCAGTGATAGGTATGACCTGACACGTCTCCAAAAGGCAATCCATCCAGCACAGATTCAAGTTCCGTTTATCCCTTTCGGCGTTGCTTCAACTGATCCAAGAGCACAGCAATCAAGAGGATGATACCACGGACAACATATTGATAAAACGTTGGAACATTAAGCAGGCTCAGCACATCCTGCACCGTCCCCATGATCATGACACCGACCACTACGCCGCCGATTGTGGCCACACCGCCAGAGAGCGAGACACCCCCCAGTACGCAGGCTGAGATGACATCCAGCTCGAAACCGAGGGCCGCGTTCGGCTGACCGCTGGTCATACGGGAAGCCAGCACAACACCGGCAAACCCCGAAACCAGCCCTATCAGGATAAAAATGGTATTTTTCGTTAATGTTACGTTGACGCCTGCTAAACGGGCGGCTTCCTTGTTGCCTCCAATCGCCAGAGTATTTTTTCCGTAGGCCGTATTATTCAGAAGAACTCCAAAAATCGCCACGATGATGATGGTCAGCCAAATCGGGTTCGGGACACCGAGTACAGCGCCGTTTCCCAGTCCAAAAAACTCCGCTTTTGCAATGCCGACAGCTCGTCCTCCAGACGTAATAAAGGCCAATCCACGCACGATCTGCATACTGGCCAGGGTCGTAATCAGGGGATTCAGGCTAAAATTGGCGATAAACACACCGTTTAATGTTCCGACCACGCCGCCGGCCAGAATGCCGAGCAGGATGCCGAGAATCACACTTCCACTTGCATTAATCACGACGGCGGTCACAACGCCGGTAAAGGCGACAGTTGAGCCAACCGACAGATCAAGATCACCAGCCCCCAGCGCAAATAACATGGTTCCGGCGACCATGCCGATCGTTGTGACCGATAAACCGAGGCCGATCATATTGCGCATAGTAAAGAAATAGGGAACAAAGAGGGAAAACAGGATGAACATGATGACATAGACGAGAAGCATTCCTGAATTTTCCCAGAGATTCTTCACGGTTTTTGACACTTGTGTATTTGACATTGCATAGTCCTCTCATGGTTTAAATAGTATCAACATATCGTTATGCCGCTGGCAGGGCCATCGACAAAATCCGTTCGTCGGAAAGCTCTGAGCGATTAAGGGTTCCGACCATTGAGCCGTCCCGCATCACAACCACCCGGTCTGCAACCCCCATGACTTCGGGCAAATCGCTTGAGACAAAAATCACCACCTTGCCTTCTTCGGCGAGTTGGTACATGATTTGATAGATTTCGTATTTTGCTCCCACATCAATCCCGCGCGTTGGTTCGTCAAGCAGAAAGATATCCACTTGCTCGCTCAACCAGCGCGCAAGAATCGTTTTCTGCTGATTTCCGCCGGAAAGGTTCCCGACCAATTGATCGCGGCTGGGGGTTTTAATGGAAAGTTTATCGATAAACTTATCAGTATTTTCGCGTTCTTTTTGCTTATTCAGAAATAATCCGGCACTGAGAAAATGGCGGCGGCAACTGATATTGATGTTTTCGCTGACCGAACGCACTGGAATAATGCCTTCGTCTTTGCGATCCTCTGGGCAGAGGCAAATCCCGTTATTAATCGCTGAAATCGGATTGTCGATTGTCACCTGTTTGCCGTGCACGAAAATTTCACCGGATTCCAGTGTGTCAGCCCCGAAAATAAGCTTCATCAGTTCCGTGCGTCCAGCGCCGACCAAACCGAAAAACCCGACGATTTCTCCCTTGGCAACCTCGAAAGAGAGCGCGGTATTGACACCTTTACCACGAATATTTCTGACTTCAAACATTTTCTTCCCGATCTGGCGGGGACGGTAGCCGTAGACATCTTTAATCTCGCGCCCGACCATGCGTTGGACGAGAATATCATGCGTTACCCGGCTCATATCCTCAAAGGTCTCGATGTGCTTGCCGTCGCGGAATACAGTGACCGCGTCACAAATCGTGAAGATTTCTTCCATGCGATGGGACACGTACAGAATCGCTTTCCCCTGCGCTTGTAAATTTCTGATAATTTTAAAGAGCTGGGCGACTTCTTTTTCAGACAGTGAGCTTGTCGGCTCATCAAAGGCAATGATCTCAGCATGATGCAGCAGAGCCTTCCCAATCTCGATCATCTGCCGCTGACCAATCGGTAAATCTTTAATTTTTGTATTCGGATCGATATCTTCCATTAAATCCCGAATCTGCCTCCCGGCCATATCGAGCATCTGCGCTTTATTCAGAAAGACGCCTTGTTGCGGAAAATGTCCCAGCAGAAGATTCTCCGCAACTGTCATATCCGGAACCAGGTTTAACTCTTGATAAATAATTGCGACTTTCGCGTCGAAAGCGTCGCGAGTACTGTAAAATTCTTTTTTTTCGTTTTCGATCAGCATCTCTCCCGAACTTGGCGGCTGGGCACCGCTCAAAATTTTGAGCAGAGTGGATTTTCCCGCACCGTTTTCTCCTACCAAGCCATGCACACTCCCCCTGACAACACGAAAAGACACGTTATCCAGAGCGCGCACACCGGGAAAGACTTTTGTCATCCCTTTAAACTCCAATATATTTTCCATCTGAGCAGCCCTTTAAAAAAACGACAAAGAGGCGCTCCAGGGAGCTTAGGGTCTTTCCCTTAACAGAGTCGCCTCTCTCAGCGTTTTGGGTAAGCGATTAGTCCATCAGCTCTTTATAGTTATCTCGAGTCATCAGTTCGCCGGAGGTCCAGATCACTTTTTCCGGTTCCGTACCATTCGCAATCCATTCGTACATCAGTTTTGCCGTGCCGTAACCATGAGCTTTAGCAGACAGTTTAATTGAGCCGAAGAATGCGTTCTCTTCAGGTTTTTCAAATTCATTCACAGCAAAATTCGATCCGTTGATGCCCACGGCAACAGCCATATCTGCACCAATGCCCTGGCCTTCCATCGCTCTGACAGCTCCGATGGCCGAAGCGTCATTTCCACCGGCGACCACCCACATTTTCACATCAGGGAGTTTTGTCAGCATGGTATTTGCCGCATTGAAGCTTCCTTCTGTATCCAGCGTTTTCATCGGCGCATCATAGATATTTGCTTCCGGCAGACCAGCAGCCAGCAACATTTCGGTCGCACCATCAGTTCTTTCCTTGATGGTCGGCAGCTGATCGTAACTCATGCGCAGAAAACCGACCTTTTTTATATCCCAGCCGTTGGCTTCGATCTGGGCAGCCAGAGTCTCACCCACATATTTTCCGATATTATAAGCAGAGATTCCCATATGATGCACATCTTCCATGAATTTGCCGTCAGAACCGACAAAACGATCGTCAACACTCATCAGTTTCAAACTGTTTGCCTTGGCTTTTGCCTCGATGGCTGGTCCGAGTTTTACATCAGGCGTACAAATCACGAAACCCTGAGCTTGTTGAGCACCTAAATTATCGATAGCGGCCAAGACTTTTTCACCATCGGGAGTGCCGATTTTAATCAACTCAAAGCCCATTTCATCAGCAGCTTGCTGGGCAAATTTCCACTCATCCTGAAACCATGCTTCCTCCGGCTGTTTTACCAGAAATCCAATCTTAACCTTATCGGCGGCAAAGACAGACACACACATTGAGACAATAAAGAGACCTGCTAACACTGTGACGGCAAATTTTTTCATACGCTTTATTCTCCTTGAGCTATGAGTTTTTCGTGACATAGAACTGCTTCAATGCCACAAACGATTCCCACAAACGTGAAACGGACACATCAGACAGCTTTCCTGTCATGTATTACATTAGCAAAGAGAATACCAGGTGGGAAAACAGACAGACCTCACAGCCACAACATATTTATTTACAAGAACTACGACAAGATATAAAATAAGGCTTGACAGAGTTCCCCCCTGGAATGAAAAAAATAGTGTGTAAATATTATACGATTGTTACACAGGAATTGTATAAAAAGGTAACGGGATGAACGCGCAGCTTCTTATTATCGACGATAAAATCAAAGTCTGTAAAAGCCTTGCTCAGAACTTCGATCAACGGGGTTACACGACACTTTACGCCACCAGCAGTCGTGAAGGGCTTGCCCTGTTTTCCAGACACCCGATCGGCGTTGTGCTGCTTGATATTATGCTGGGAGCGGAAAACGGTATCGACGTGCTGCAACAGCTTCAGCGTCTTCGACCGCAGGTTCCCGTCATCATGATTAGCGGCTACGGCTCGATTGATTCGGCTGTCCGCTCGATCAAACTCGGCGCGTTTGACTATGTCACGAAACCACTGGATTTTGAGAAGCTGTTGCAACTTGTCGCTAATGCCGTCCAGGCCTCTGAGGATCACAAAAAACATACGCACTTAAAAGATCGAGTGCCTGCCCGTTCTCCAACGCTTGTCACCCGTAACCCCAGGATGCTTACACTGTGTGAAACAATCAAAAAACTAGCAGCGACCGATCTGCCGATCTTGATTATGGGAGAGAACGGAACCGGTAAAGAGATCATTGCCGACTTCATTCATGTCAAATCCTCAAGAAGCTCACGCAAGATGCACAAAATTAATTGTGCGGCCTTTCCGGAAACGCTGCTTGACAACGAACTCTTCGGACATGAGAGAGGCGCCTATACCGGGGCTGATACGGTCTTTCAAGGCATTTTTGAGCGGGCGGATCAGAGTTCTCTTTTTCTTGATGAAATCGGCGATATGCCTCTGACGATCCAGGCTAAAATCCTGCGAACCCTGCAAAACAATGAAATACGGCGTCTGGGAGGAAAGCAGACCATCACGGTAAACGTGCGGTTTATTGCTGCGACAAATCGCAATCTGGAGGAATTAATCGTTGAAAAATCATTCAGACAAGATCTGTTTTACCGTCTCAATACCGCCATGCTTCAACTGCCTCCCCTGCGCGAACGCAAAGACGATATTCCGTTGCTGGTCAAGCACTTTTTGACTGAGTACGCCACAGCCAATGCCCGCAGCCTCAAACAACTCAGCGACACGGTTATGGAGCGATTCCTGGACTATCACTGGCCGGGTAATGTCCGCGAGCTTAAAAATACCCTCAATTACGCCGCAGCCATTTCTTCAGGAGAGCGAGTCGAGACTGAAGACCTTCCTCCAAATTTCAGCGAACTCCAACAGGCCCCCCCTGCTGAAAACATCAGGGAGGAAGTGGAGAAAAATTTGATTCTTAAAACCCTGCAAAAAACCAAATACAACAAAACCAAAGCTGCGGTTCTGCTCAACATGAGCCGTAAGACTCTCTACAATAAACTTGAACGCTACGGCATTTCCCGCTGAGACGCTTCCTGAGATCACGAAGGCTGGCGCGCCGGACGGCCCCTGACTGACAGTGTATGAGTGAAAGACTCCTCGATCTCATTGATATTAACCTGAATTATGGCAAGACAGCCGCGCTGAAGCACATTAATTTCAGGCTCTCTGCTTCAGAGTCGCATGCGATCGTCGGGGAGCGGGGATCCGGCAAATCATCGCTCGCGAAAATCATCTGCGGACAAGAACAACCCGATTCTGGCGTCATCCACTTCCACCAACAACGCTATCGCGCGTTAACTATCAAAAAAGCGCATAGCCTCGGGATTGAAATGGTCTATCAGCAGGTAGACTTGAATGAGGTCAGCTTCAATCCTCACTTCACAGTGGCGGACAGCCTCTTTTTTCGCAGTGGTAAAACCTTCTTCTGGGAGAACAAACGACGACGCTATGCGCTTGTCGCTGCATTGCTGAAGCAATACGGTGTGTCAATCGATCCAGGGACATTTATTCACGATCTTTCCGTATCGCAGCAACTTCTGCTCGACATCCTCAAACGCATCAACCGCAGGCCCAGAATCCTTATTCTCGATGAAGTCCTGAACAAACTTTCCCCGGGGATTCTGAAGACTGTCAGCGCCATCCTCAAGCCCCTTAAAACTGATGGAATGGCCATTCTCTATCTCAGCAGCCGGATTGATGATATTTACGAGTTTGCTGACACGGTCAGCGTCATGCGCAATGGTGAAATCCTGCTGACTGATTACATCAAAAATATCGGGAAATTCAACCTGATCCGCATGACCTATACTCAGATTTCCCGTGAAGAAAATATTGAAAAGTTCAATCAGGAATTCTATCAGTTCTTGCGCTACAATGAAGCGATCTTACGAAATTTACCGGTCAATTTGATCGTGACCGATACGCAGCAGCGCGTCAAGATGGTGAATGAATCCTGCAAAAACTATTTCAGGCTGCACAAGCCCAGTTATTTCAACAGGTCTCTGCAAGACGTATTCGGCCCGGAGAATCAGGACGTACAGCAGCTCATCAGCCAAAGCATGGCGTCTGAACAGGAAAGAACCTTTTATCAGATTCCGATGACGATCGCAACAAGCCGGACCGTTAACAATATTAAAAGTTTCCCGATTTTCGAGGGGAAAAATCCTATCGGCCATTTCATCATCATCGAAGATATCAGCGAGTACGATCGTCTCCAGGAACAAGTTATGCTTTCTGAAAAGCTTGCCTCAGTCGGGCTCCTGGCCGCGGGCGTGGCACATGAAATCAACAATCCTCTGGAAATCATTTACAACTACCTCAGCTACATCAAGTATAATTTCAAAGGCAAAGAACTGCATAGTGTCATCGACAACGTCCATGAAGAGATTTCCGACATTGCGACCATTGTCAGTAATTTACACTCTTTTTCGGATAAACAGCCGCAGATGAGCGGAGAACTTCTGATTAACGATGTTATTCACAAAATTCTCAAACTCATTAAGCATCATGCGAACCGCAAAGCGATCGGAATCAACTTCACGCCCTGCGAAGAAGAACTCATGATTCAGGCGAATAAAAACGAAATCAAGCAAGTGCTGCTGAACTTATTCAAAAATAGTTTCGAGGCCATGCCCTCCGGCGGCGAGATCACCATTACGACCGAAGGTCTTCATGAGAACGGAAGAAATGTGGCTCGTATTTCTTTTCAGGACAGCGGTCTCGGCATCGACGACGATAATCCCAACAACATCTTTCTCCCGTTTTACTCTACCAAGCAGGGCAGCAAGCAGAATTTCGGCCTCGGTCTCTCAGTCAGCTATGGCATCATCACGAAATATCACGGAACGATCGTGGTCAGCAATCTTGAAGGCTCTGGTTGCCGTTTTCAGATCGATCTGCCCCAATACGAGGCGAATGGGGAGAAAGAGCCTTGAAAAAAATTGACAAGGACTCACGCGCCCCTCTCACTGTACTCTGATGCCGTATTCGCACAGCTGGAAAGAGAACTCGTGCAGACTTTTCAAAGAACAAATCATTTTAACTGAAGGAGATGCTGAGCTAGGAAACACGACAAGGGAGGTACGCTATGAGTGCAGTCAGAGAATTTATCACGAGTGGAAAGACATCGTTAGGGATTGAGCTGGGGTCAACACGAATCAAGGCTGTCTTGCTGGGGGAGCATAATGAAGCAATTGCCGCTGGATGGCATAACTGGTCAAATAAACATATCAACGGCGTCTGGACGTACAGCCTCGAAGATGTCTGGAAAGGGGTTCAAAAAAGCTATGCAAGCATGGCGGCAGATGTCACACGACAGTATGGCGTGGCGTTGACCAGGATTGGAGCGATCGGCATCAGCGCTATGATGCATGGCTATTTGGTCTTTGACAACAGCGATACATTGTTGGTGCCTTTCAGAACCTGGCGAAACAACTTTACCTTTGAGGCGACTGAAAAATTGATGGCTCTGTTTAACTATCCGATCCCGCAGCGCTGGAGCATTGCCCATCTGTATCAGGCGATATTAAACGGTGAAGAGCATGTCGCTTCCATTGATTTTATCACAACGTTAGCAGGTTATGTGCACTGGAAGCTGTCAGGAGAAAAAGTTCTTGGAATTGGTGATGCCTCCGGGATGTTTCCGATCGATCTCAACACAAGCACCTACAACCAGCGCATGATCGGCCAGTTTAATGAGTTGGTACACGATAAGCATTTCCCATGGACCCTGGAAAATATCCTTCCCAAAACGCTGCTCGCAGGCGAACACGCAGGAAAACTCACTGCAGAAGGCGCCAGGCAGCTCGATCCAGACGGCGTACTGGAAGCTGGCAGTCTGATGTGCCCGGCTGAAGGAGATGCGGGAACAGGGATGGTCGCCACAAACAGCGTTGCAGAACGGACCGGTAATGTCTCCGCTGGGACATCGATCTTCGCGATGGTTGTTTTAGAACAAGATTTATCAAAGGTCTATCCGGAATTGGACCTTGTGACAACCCCATCCGGGAAACTCGTGGCAATGGCCCATTCCAATAATTGTACGTCTCATCTGGACTCATGGATCGCTCTTTTCCAGGAAGTGACATCCTCACTGGGCTGTGAAGTCGACATGACAACCTTGTACAGCACCCTGTATCACAAAGCCTTAGAAGGGGATAACGATTGCGGCGGCCTCCTCGCATACGGCTATCTGTCCGGAGAACACATGACACAGTTTGAAGAAGGAAGACCCTTGTTTGTCCGATCCCCCGACAGTACGTTCACGCTGGCGAACTTCATGCGCGTCAACCTTCAGTCCTCGCTTGGAGCCATGAAAATCGGGATGGATATCCTCCTCAAAGACGAGGGCGTACAATTGGACAAAATGCTGGGGCACGGCGGACTGTTCAAAACCAGAACTGTCGGACAACGCTTTATGGCGGCAGCAGTCAATGCACCGGTGGCTGTGATGGAGGAAACCGCCGGAGAAGGCGGTGCCTGGGGAATTGCCCTCCTGGCTTCCTACATGCTGAACAAAAAAGAGGATGAGACGCTGGAGGTCTTTCTTGACAGTTCCGTCTTCACATCTCAGCATGAAACCATTATTGCTCCGGATCCGGATGATGTCCAAGGCTTTGAGCTGTTCATGAAACGTTACAAAGCTTGTCTGCCTATAGAAAGGGCTGCTGTAGACGTTCTGAAATAAGCGGGGCGGAGACCTGTCTGGACGTCGCTCCCTCCTGAGGAGAGAAGAATCCGTAATCCGCAAACAGTGTGATACGGATTCTTGTCGCTCAGCACAGCATTAATGCAGTTGTGGGCGAAATTCGTTGAGATTGAACGCTGTCACCGTCTTGACCGGCATGGGAAAAATTTCAGGACCCGCCTGAAAGAATGCGGCTCCGTTTTCGGCATGGGAAAACAGTTTCGAGACGGCTTCGCAGCCGATCGCGACTGGATCCTGATAAATTGTCCCCAGAAGTTCCCCAGACTCAATTGCCTCAGCCACTTTTTGGGTCAAATCGTACGCGACAGCCCAAATGCCTTTCGCATCAATTTTCTTTTCCTGGAGAAGCTCAAGATAGGCAACCGAAGCGTCCTCGTTCGTCAGGAATATCCCCTGAACGTTTGGCGTCAACGCGATACCTTCCAGTATATTCGGTTTCACCAGTTCCTTATCAATTAACGGTGTGAAGACTTCCACGACCGTCCAATTGTAGCTGCGCGATTTTTGAAAAAACCCTTCCATTCGATCTTTGACCGAATGGGTATCAGGAGAACCGCAGATGACGACAGTAACTCCGTCGGGCAGTTGTTTGTGCAAAAGCTCAGCCGCCAATTCGCCGCCGTGCAGATTGTCCGAAACCACACACACTGGGGCATCCCCGGAACTCAGCCGGTCTGCAACCACCACCGGAAGCCGTTCCCGTCTGCAGAGATCGATAATGTACTGCTCAATGGAGCTATCAATCGGAATCAGAACGAGACCTTTTGTCCATCTCTGCCGAATCAACCAGTTGGCCAGCTGCATTTGCAGCATACGACTGTCCTCGGCCTGAAACATAAAGGTCTGCAATCCCATTTCCCGGGCTTTCATACGCATCCCCTGAAAAAAATCTTCAAAAAAGAGCGGTACATTCGGACAGAGAAGGGCAACCGTCGCTTGATTCGCCTCAAAGGATGACGGCAGTTCGGGCAAAAACACCAGGAATTGTCCCATCTCTCGCGCCAGGGCACTCTCCAGTCCACCAAGTTCTTTGGACAAGCTGGCGAGCTGATGTGTCACTTTCGCGTTGCGCTGCACCAGCCCCTGAATGCTTTGAATCGAATGAACAATACTTTCAGTTTCTTTCAGTTGAGCGGTCGCAAGCTTCGTAATATCCTGACCGGCATTTTTAAGAACATGTGCCATCTCAGCCAGATGAGCACTATCTCTGGATTGGGTGTTGACAGTCAGAGAGAGTTCTTCCAGCTTTTGTCTGATCTGTTCTGCTGCAAGCGTGACTTGCTCACTGTTATTCGTCTGCGTCACCGTAGATTCCGCAAGCCTGGAGGCCATGTAACTCGCGTCCTGAATACTTTGGACGATCGTTTTCAAGACACCGCCGGACTTATTCGCCAGCTTGACGCCATCTTCAACCGCCTGAAGGCATTTCTTCATCGCAATGTCGCCATGGACCACTTCACTCTGAAGCCCTGAAATGATCGTTTCAATTTGCTTTGTAGACGAGCGCGTCCGTTCCGCCAAATCACGGACTTCTCCTGCAACCACAGCAAAGCTCCGGCCATGCTCACCGGCCTGAGCGGCAATAATCGAGGCATTCAACGCAAGGAGGTTCGTTTGATCGGCAATGCCGTTAATCGCCTCAAGAATATCCCCAATCTGATCAGATTTTTCCCCCAGCCGATGAATCGCCACTGCAGCATCCTCAACAGTATACTTGATCGTGTGAATGCCGTCAATGACCTCATTGACGACCTGCCCACCATTCTCCGCTTCGCTGGATACTGTCTCGGAAATTCCCGCAAGCGAATGAGCATGCTCATCGATTTCCCGCATAAATTTATGGATTTCCGACACTGAAAGCGATGTTGCCTCTGCGACAGACGATAAGACCTCAGCATTTCGATTCAGGGTTTCGATAGAACCTACGAGATGCTTGATATCATGGAAGGTATTATCCAGCGATTTTCCCTGTAAATGAATATTCTTCATCACATTACGAAGATCCGACACGACCTGCCGACTGGAAAAAAAGATGCTTTCAATCGCCTCTGTCTCAAGTGTGGCGTTCCGAGAACTCTGTTGAGCCATAGCGGCCACCTTTGCGCTCGTAGTGGAAATCGCCTTGGATTTTTCACCTATTTCGTCAATGCTGCTACGGAGTTCACGTGTCAGACGCTCCAGAGAATCGCCGATTTTGGTATGCTGCAACTCTTGAGGCAGTTCATCTACCAGCAATCTGCGTGCCAAATTGTCAGTATGCCCCTCGAGCGCATGGATAAAGGAAAGAACAGAGTCAAGGACTTTATCAAAATGCTGCTGTCTGGCCAGAGCGAAAAGCGTGCCGCGTTCTCCCCTGGCCAGCATCTCATCGCTTGCTCTGAGTAACTCTTTAAAAATCCGATTTTTCGCGCTGATGCTCTCAGTAAGTTCGTGAAATTCCTGGGAGCAAAAGCCCTCTGACGTTCCGGGAATTTCTTGTTCTCCAGACCATTGCTCGGCTTCGCGTATTCTTCTGAGTGGCCGGAGGACACACACTGAAAGGAAAAAAAAATTTACGCTAACCAGGCACAGGACAGGCACGGCAACAAAGACGACAAGCCGCCATGGAGTACAATGCGGCTCCCACCATCCGATCCCTCCCATCAGAAGAAGGAGAAGTACTATGGCAGTTATGAGGTTGACCAGCCCAAAAATCCAGGTTATACGAAAATGCTTCATCTTTCTCTCTTTATAGTATGGATAAAAAATTTATCGACCAGGAACTGACTCTCGCAGTACATTTAACATAGGTAAATTCCACATCAGAAGAGTCAAGTTATATTTTTGACGATATAAGACGATATATTATGAAGCCCAAACTTTATATGCAATTACTGCTGCCCGTAATAGGCGTTTGAACCGTGTTTTCTGAAAAAATGCTTGTCCAGAAGGCCCTGCGGCATTGGCCCAATCCCCGGGGCAATCGCTAAGGTATGATACGCCATTTTAGCCACTTCTTCCATGACAACCGAGTGATACACAGCGTTGTGCGCATTAATACCCCAGGCAAAAGGACCGTGTGTATGAACCAGGATACCGGGAATATGCAGTGGATGTCGGTCGCTCAGCGCTTCAACAATCAGATGCCCTGTATTGCTTTCATAATTTTCTTCAATCTCTTCATCTGTCATTTGCCGCGTACAGGAAATCTCTCCATAAAAATAATCGGCATGAGTCGTCCCCAGAGCCGGGATCCCTCGTCCGGCCTGCGCCCACGTCGTACACCAGGGCGAATGGGTATGTACCACAGCGCCGATTTCAGGAAAAACAGTATAAAGTACCACATGGGTTGCCGTATCCGACGAAGGACGCAGTTGTCCTTCCACCGTCTTTCCGTGCATATCCACGACGACCAGGTGGTCCAGACCTAATTCCTCATAGGCCACACCACTGGGTTTAATCACGATGAGACCAGCATCCCGATCAATACCACTGACATTACCCCACGTAAATGTCACCAGGCCGTGCTTCGGCAAGGCTAAATTTGCTTCTAAGACATCCCGTTTCAGCTCTTCTAACATCGGCAGAATCAGCATCACTCACGTCAGCGGCGACGACACGGGCAAGCGTGTCTGAAGCAGGAAAAAGATCTGATCTCACACGTGAGTCACGCTCTCCCAGTCCAAAAGAATTTTCACTGGAGTACAGCTGTTGATTGAACACACAATTTCCCACAGCCAGCCTCTTTATCATAGCAAAGAGTGCTTTTCCAACACGCTGAAAAGCGATCCCCTTTCTTTGACAGCAACAAGGCCGAGGCTGTCGAAAAATTTCCGATTGAGCCCCATATCTCAGCCTCTGCTGCGTAAAGATCTTATCACAGCTTCGCGAGGGATCTTTCAGTTGTTCTCTACCAAAAATGATAATTCTCCCGGAACCCTTTGTCAAGTAAATAGGGAAAAAGCAGTGTGTATAATTGCATGAAAGCTCTTAGAGAAGCTGGCGATGAAATGCCTTCCGAATTGAGCGATTCAACCTGACGATGCGACAAGGAGTCTCAAGCGCGAGCCACATAGGCTTTCAGCTGCTTGTTCGGGATTCTGCCAAAATCTGTTCACGACTGCGTGATGAAGACGTTTCCAAGATTATCACTTGACGGAAATTGAGAGTTTCGTATGCTTGTTATCATGGTCGATACTGATGAAATCTGCTGTAAATCGCAAGGAAATGCGAATGCCGCAAAGATGAAATACACAACACGACGCGTCATGGATAAAAGAGCAGAGAGGCTGCCTGCTTTTGTCCTCTTTTTCTTGTGACGTGTATAAGCATGGGACACTTATTTGCCGGATGGGACGTCAGTACCCAAAGCACCAAACTGCTGGTCATTGATGCGGATGCGCAGCAGATTGTCTTTAACGAAGCCGTCAATTACGATAGCGATCTGCCTGCTTATAACACTAAAGAAGGCGCGATTCAGGGACTCGGAGAGGGCGTGAGCGAGTCGGAACCGGCGATGTGGATCGAAGCCGTACACATGCTGTTGAAACGCCTGTCTGCCTCTGACGTCAAGCAGGCTGACATTCTTTCAATGTCGGTTTCCGGCCAGCAGCATGGACTGGTGTCGCTCGATCGAGACGGCAATCTCAGCCGGAAGCGCTCAAAACTCTGGAACGATTTTTCCACCCAGGAAGAATGCGATATCCTGACTGAAAAAGTGGGCGGGCCGGACGCCATGATCCAGGAAGTCAGCAACAGTCAGCGCACCGGCTACACTGCCGCCAAAATCTTCCACATGTACCGCCACGAACGGAAGGCCTATGAGAATACGGCCACCTTTTTCCTGGTTCATAACTACATCAACTTCTATCTCACCGGCGGAACAGACGGCGGCGTCAAAGTCATGGAACCAGGGGACAGTTCAGGGTCGGCACTGTACAACATCACAACCGGCGAGCTCTCGGAAACGGTCATCAATGCCATCGATCCGGGTCTTAAAAGCAAGCTGCCGCCGATCAAAGCGTCAACGAAGAGCATCGGAAAAATCTCACAACAGCTTGTCGAACGATATGGCTTGAATCCCGCCTGCGAGATCGATGCCGGATCGGGCGATAACATGTACAGCGCTGTCGGCACCGGAAACGTCAGAGAAGGCATCGTGACGATCAGTCTGGGGACCAGTGGTACGGCCTTTACCTTTTTGCAGGAAGCCTTTGTCGATCCCACAGGAGAAATTGCCGGATTCTGCGACAGTAGCGGAAACTATCTGCCCTTGCTCTGCGTCAGCAATCTGGCCAACGGCTACAATGACTTCCTGAACGTCTATGACTTGTCTCATCACGACTTTGCCGAGATCGTCAAACACAGTCCGGCAGGCAACCACGGACGTTTGATCGTGCCCTGGTATGGCGGCGAACGCACTCCTGACGTCCCAATCGGCGCTCCGACCTGTTTCGGCTTCAGTCTGGAAGAACTCAGCCAAAAAGAGCTGGTCTGCCGCAGCGTACTGGAAGGCCATCTCCTGAACCTCTACGACGGCTTCAAACGCATGCCGGTCACACCATCTGAAATTCGACTGACTGGCGGGATTTCCCGGAGCATCGCCTGGCGTGAAGCAATCGCCAACATCTTCAATGCCGAAACCGTAGCCGTGCAGGGCGAAGGGGCCGCAATGGGCGCCGCACTGCACGCCATGTGGGTGTGGAAGATGGAACACGGACAGACACTAACGCTGGAAGAGGTCGCAGAACCCTATATCGTGCTCGACGAATCCAGCAGAGTGAGGCCAAATGCAGCCGATGTCGCTGTCTATGCCACACTGAGCAAGGAGTTCAGCGCCCTCTCAGCCCGGCTTCGCAATCACCCCAGTCAAGACGATCCGTTCCGCCTGCGGAAGGAGTTGCTGGGATGAACCCTTTCCTGTTTTGCGGGCTGTCTGTTTTCCTGGACGGCCCGCGGTGTCTCTGAGTCCTGAGATGCGCAGGCAACGGCGCTTAAGCCGATAACCAGCCCCCGTCAACCGGCAGAATGTGCCCATTTACAAAATTTGAGGCCTCGGATGCCAGAAAAATCACCGGGCCGAAAAGATCTTCAAATTCTCCAAGCCGCTTCATCGGAATTCGCCCGAGGACCCACTCTAACAGTGTTTCATCACGCAGGATGTCCTTGTTAATCGCTGTTTTTGTGAATACCGGAGCAATTCCATTGACATTGATGCCCTTGTGGCCCCACTCGATTGCCAGCGATTTTGTCAGTTGATTGACAGCGCCTTTGCTGGGAGCATAGGCCAAATCCCGCGCTCGTCCCTGAAATGCCCTGACAGAGGAAATGTTGATAATCTTGCCTTTTCCCTGCTCCAACATACGCTTACCAATATGTTTACACGTAAAAAATACAGATTGAAGATTCACAGTTATGACAGCATTCCACTGTTCGGTGGAAAACTGCTCAGCATCCTCAAGATGAACAGTCCCCTGGCTGTTGACAAGGATATCGATTGTCCCGTACCATTCCAGGACCTGCCGGAGCATCTTCTTGACCTCTTGCTCAGACGTTGCATCAAGAGCGAAACTGTTCCCGTGTCTGCCGAACGATGCAATCGCAGATGCCGTGTCTTCTAATCCTTCAGGCCCTCTTGCCGCCACGCAGACATCTGCGCCGGCTGAAGCCAGCGCAAGAGCCATTGCCTGCCCTAAACCCTTGTTACCGCCAATCACAACAGCCGATTTCCCGTGCAGGTCAAAGCGCTGTAAGACATCCTGCGCCCGATCTCGTATCTTCGTCAAAGCATGCATTGTGTTCTCCCCTTTCTCCCGGATCGTAGCAACATGTTTACATTTATACAAAGATTATCTATATCTCTGATTACTGAGAGAACAGTTCCGCTGTGGCGTCAAGGAATTTCCTGTCCTTTATATATACGTTTTTACTTCTTATATCCTATGGTTTTTATTTGCCATAATCCGTCTGCTTCTGGTAACATTTTTCCTTAACAAGACGATCTGTCCTAAAATGATTTATATAATTCCATCTGCAAGTCTATATATTTTGAGCCCCTGATGGAAGCGAACGTCAGATGACCCTTGAAGAAAAATGCGCCCAGACGAGGAAGGCGGCAATGCCATCGCAGACATCGTCTTCGGAACACTGTTGACGTGATGCGTGGGTCCTCGTCTGAGGATATTCGCGCTGTTGGACGCTTCAAAATCACAGGAGACGGTCCGCGCGTGATCGAAAAAAAACCATCACGTCAACAGGCACGAACGTTTAGACCTCGATTCCAAAGTAGTTAACTGCATTATTGTAGCAAATATCCTGCACGATTGAGCCAAGGTGCGGAATATCGTTCGGCAGTTCGCCGTTCTCCACATCAGTGCCGAAGAGATTACACAGGATGCGGCGGAAGTACTCATGACGGGGATACGAAAGAAAACTGCGTGAATCAGTCAGCATCCCCACAAAACGGCTGAGAAGGCCCAGATTGGAGAGAGCTTCCATCTGGCGGATCATGCCGTCTTTTTGATCGTTGAACCACCAGCCTGAGCCGAATTGGATCTTGCCGGGAACAGCTCCGCCTTGAAAATTGCCGAGCATTGTCCCGATCACTTCATTATCGCGCGGATTGAGGACGTAGAGGATCATTTTCGGCAGTTTCTCCTGAGCGTCAAGCCGATCCATAAAACGGGCCAGTGGAGCGGCAATCGGCAGATCTCCGATCGAGTCAAAGCCACTGTCCGGGCCTGAGTGTTTAAACATCCGGGAATTATTGTTCCGCATCGCTCCCATGTGAATTTGCATGGTCCACTGCTTTTCGGCGTTCAGCAGTCCGAATTCATGCATCATCGCGGCCTGGAATTGTTCGACTTCATACTCACTGACCCTTATCCCGACAGAGACCTTATCGAAAATCGCGGAAATTTCACGTTCCGTATACCTGGCCGCAGGCGGAGCAACGATGCCATGATCTGACAGACGACAGCCCATCTCGTGAAAATAGCTGTGGCGCTGTTTCACGGCATCTAAAAAGCTTTGAAAATTCCGAATCTCCATATTTGCGGCTTCCGCTAACTTAGCGACATAGGCTTTAAATGCATCCGGTCTGTCTACAGCCATCGCTTTATCAGGACGGAAGGCCGGCAGCATTTTAATGGAACAATCCGTATCCTGCCGGACCTGGCGATGATATTCCAGCGAATCGATCGGGTCATCGGTGGTGCAGACGATCCTGACGTTCATCTGTTCCATAATGCCACGAGCGCGAAACGCATCAGTCGCCAGCAGTTCGTTACAGCGCTCGTAAATCTCCTGTGCTGTATCAGGACAGAGGACGGTTCCCACGATCCCGAAAGGGCGCTTCAGTTCCAAATGCGTCCAGTGGTACAAAGGGTTCCGAACAGTATACGGGACCGTGGCAGCCCACGCTTCAAATTTTTCCCAATCGCCGGCATCACCGGTGATCAGGCGTTCATCTATGCCGTTCGAGCGCATGGCCCGCCATTTATAATGATCACCGGCCAGCCAGATCTCTGTCAGATTCCTGAATCGGCGATTTTCTGCGACATCTTGAGGCGGCAGATGACAATGGTAGTCGTAAATCGGCATAGCCTCAGCATAGTCGTGATAGAGGATCTGCGCTGTCTTGTTAGATAATAAAAAATCATCATCCAGGAATTCCATACCTAAGCTCCTTTTCAATGAATCTCGTGGAACGCCGCTGCCGATAAGCTGCCTGCGTTCCAGTGATTATTCTCAAGATCTGAAATGCGTGTACTCTGTCAAGAACGTTTGAAAATCCTTCCCTGCTGAGACCTTACGACAATTTTCATCTGGATAGACAAACAACTGAAAGGCACGACTCAGCAAGACATACAAGTCGATCGAACTGCTTTTCTGAGCAACGAGATGCTCCAGCAAGTTCTTCGCTATAATACAGGTGACATAGTTTCCGCTGCCCTCTATGCTGTCTTCGGACATTTGCTCGTTAATGACAAGAAGGCTTTTGGGTGTCATAGCATAATTCACCTGAGACAGCATACGCGAGATTTGATGCGGCGGGAAACGCCTCAACAGGCTGCTCAGGAATACCACGTCGAACTTCCCCTGAAATTCCGGCTGACAGTCCAGATATAAAATATCCTGCCGCCGATAGTGCACACGCTCCTTTTTCATTGAGAACAGCTTACTATAGATATCTTCCCAATATGTCACTTCAGAGGGAAACAGGCTGGCCAGAGTGCGTTCGAGACTTGGTGGATATTTATCGATACCAAGCGCATATTGCAGGGGGAAATGAGGAAGCTCTTCATGAAAGAGCCGTGAAATTTGCGCTTCCACTTCGATGCGTTGGAAACGTTCCGGATCGTTCAGGCATTTTAGACCGATATTGATACTGCATCCTCCATCCAACACATTCAGCCCGCCGGGCGGCAGTGTCGCAGATCGGGTTAACACGCCTCCGATCAGTTGTAAGGCGATGTAGCGATAAATTTTGACTGTGCTCACATCCCGCAGGCAGCAGCGCATGAATTCTTCATCACCTTCTTGCAGACAATCTAACACGACCTGCTTCCACGACTGGATGGAAAATAACGCGTAGTCTTTGATACCGAGCGTCCTGAGATGCAACTTGACCGCAGTTGATAAGGACAGGCGAAACGCTCTGGGCGTGACTTCAAGTCCGTCTTTCACGGCGCGCTGCAAAAATACTGTGATAAATTCTTCCATCATCGCGGGATGGCTGCGATAAAGCTCAATCAGCGCCAGTAAAAGATTTTCCGTGCTGACATCCTTATGTCCCCGTTCGGCAACTGCAAGAATTTCTCCGAGATACGGCGCAAAGGCATGCTCTTCTGTAACAGGATCTGCATAATTCATAAAAAAAGTCTTTCGCTCCTGGCTTGACGCTCTGTGGTATGTGTCCGGGATGCCCTTACAGCGCGCCGTGAGGACACGATCATCCTTCCGGTCGCAGAACATACAGGGTCGGCAGGGATTGAATGCTATTCCGTGTGTTGAGCTATAACACGATCGATTGCGGCAAGAGCTTGCGTGATATTCTCATACAAGGCTGTTTCAAAGGCTTTAATTGCCCCAAGGATCTCCATATTCATGGTGTCTGCCGTTGTTTCAATCGTATCGTCCCAGAGGGGATCATCCTGGAGTTCCGGAGCGAATAAACGGTAACGGATGCCGACTCGTATGGTTGAACCAGTCGGTTTCGTATACCACTGATCGAACATCAACACCCGGCCATCCAGCATATAGCGGGTTAATTCGCCGGATTCCTCTTCAAAAACGTGTTGAAAAAGGCCCGATGCCCCGGCAAGATCAAGCACTCGCTCTGTAACAAGTTCAGCAGGCGGACGCAGCCACTGATGATATTCGTAAAAATTGACTTCATAAGCCGACGTCCGAAAAATAATTTTGTCCTGCTGGTAGGGAATATCTCCCCCGAAACTCTCAACACGTAAGCTGAACGGTGACGAAGCCACAGACTCCGTCGCTTGAGGAGCTACTTTCAAGCTCGGCTGGAAGGTATAATAATGTGTTATCGGTACACTTGTACAAGCAGTTAAACTGAGCAGGACTGCCGACAGACAGCCTGCGATCCGCATAAGTCGTTGCATACATTACTCCTGAATGTTTTCTGCTGCATGTTGAATCACGGTATCATCCTGAATCTGGCCCAGGAGATACGTCGATGCTTGACAGCGGATCGTCGCTCAAACCGACCAGTGCCTCGATCCGCTCGCGTGAATTTGTGTTATTTTCTCATCATCGTCAGATCGTTGTCAATAAAATTTAAGATGGGCGCCGGTGCAGCAAGCCCCTCCTACAATCTAGAATATCCAGCAAGTCACTTTCTACAGCGCAAATTAAGATGGTTTATGATGTTAGACGATAAGCGCAGAAAGTGTGGAGAGATTTCAGAGAGTTCTATCCCTCAGGATTCATTTTCTACGGCTTCTGTTTTTTTTAAAAAGTGCAAAAATGTCTCCAGCTTTTCCCGCTCCTTGCCCTCGCCGTTGACCTGAAGCCGCAAAAAGGGTCGATCATGGGTAACGGTGGCAAGATTGAGCAGCGAGGCCACGTTTTCATACAGTGGGCCCATCTCGATTACACCACAGGCTGACGCGATGCCATGGATACTTTTTGCGAG
>PDWJ01000299.1_pt1 | contig 136396 bp, 113 predicted proteins | sample 1430881 | NCBI WGS metagenome assembly PDWJ01 (sample SAMN01162460, study PRJNA174530) | Oral metagenome, whole genome shotgun sequencing project. | biome: Marine environment; feature: Marine mammal; material: Swab sample of the gingival sulcus; isolation source: swab sample of gingival sulcus... | reverse complement strand
CCATGTTGTTCTTTGTTGTGCAAAACAAATCTACAACATGAAGGGGAAACCTCCGGGGAGTACCCTTCTCTTTATTTTTTTAGTCGGACACTACTGAAAGATTATCAATTAATTCCGGGATTTCTCGTAGTTTTTGTTACCAACAAATCTATCTCTTTAGTAATAGAATAAAGCTGCAATATACTTAGACGACTTTTAATGACTTACATCAGACTGTACAAACAAAATCACAAAAGGTAATCAGAATACTCTATGTTATTAAGCATAGTATTAAATCATTAGTGTCCGATTAATATAATATAACGTTCTTTGAAACCCTTAGTATATCTGGATTGTAGCGCTTTGTAAGTGCGTGACGATTTGAATTAAAATCAGTGGATTTAGCTTTGTAAAAAGCTGAATTTCATGAATCAAGGCAAATATGTCTTCGCTCAACTTACAGATTTCTTACCACAACGTGTATTTGATCGATTGGTGATCAAATATGTTGGTAATAAGCATGTTAAGCACTTCACTTGTTGGAATCAATTGCTCAGTATGGTCTTCGGTCAGTTGACTGGAAGAGACAGCCTGAGAGATCTGATGGTTAGTATTGAACCACATAAGCCCAAGTACTATCATCTTGGATTTGGGAAAGGAACCTCTCGATCAAATTTTGCCCATGCCAACGAGAAGCGTGATTGCAGAATCTTCGAGGAGTATGCTTTCCACCTAATCGACCTGGCGAGAAAAACTGCCATAAAGGACAGTGACTTTCTTCTGGATATCGATGGGAATGTATACGCCTTTGACTCCACAATCATAGATTTGTGCTTGAGTATTTTCTGGTGGGCTACGTTCCGCAAGACGAAGGGCGGTATCAAACTGAATACATTGTATGATATCAAGACTTCGATCCCAAGCTTCATCCACATATCCTCTGCATCAGTGCACGATGTAAACGCATTGGATTTATTGCGCTATGAACCAGAAGCTTATTACATCCTTGATCGGGGATATGTAGATTTTGAACGGCTCTATAGAATACACCGTAGCTCAGCATACTTCGTGATCAGAGCAAAGAAGGATCTTCAGTTCAAAAGGATTTACTCCAGAAAAGTCAAAAAGGACAACGGAGTACTTCTGGATCAGACAGGAAAGCTGACTGGATTTTATCAGGTAAAGGGCTATCCGGAAAAACTTCGTCGGATCAAATTCTACGACGAGGAAACGGAAAACCATCTTACTTTCCTATCCAACAACTTCGAACTGACTGCTGAAGAAATTGCTCAACTCTACAAGTACCGCTGGAAGGTTGAACTGTTTTTCAAATGGATAAAACAGCATCTGAAGGTCAAATCCTTCTGGGGAACATCGCTCAATGCTGTCAAGATCCAGATCTACTCGGCAATAATCGCATACTGCCTGGTAGCGCTGGTTCGTAGCAAATTGAAAGTTGACCGTTCAACCTACGAAATATTACAGATTTTGAGCACATCTTTACTCGACAAAACACCACTAAATGAACTATTTACAAATAAGAATTACCAAGATGTCAAAGAACTATATGATAAGCAGCTGAAAATCAGCTGGATTTAATCGGACACTAGTGTTGATATATAATAAATTAAAACCCTGGACATTTTAGTTCTCATTCTGTAATTCAACTGCATTCTTTGTGGAAAGTGCCTTCGAATTTTGTTGGTGAATACTATAAATTAAACGTTTAAGCTCCGAAAGTTCCGCTTGCTGGGCTTTAACGACTTCAACCAATACTGGAATTAACGATACATAATCAATGCTATAAAATCCCTTTTCATTCTTTTTGACCAGGTTTGGATAGTACTCTATAACATCTTGTGCTATAAAACCTATCTTTTGAACTGTATCAACTGCAGCGAGATCAATGTTATTCTTTATTCCAACAATAGTATCACCTCCCTCTTTTAATAGCTCTGGATCGTCCATCATGGGCGAATAGTCTGTGAAATAGGTCTTGGCCTTAAGATTAAATATATTTGTCAAATACCGTTCATCAATATCTTTAATATCATTTTTAAGTCTTTCATCAGAAGCAAAATAAGCTCCCCAAAGACCGATATCACCATGAACATCTAGTTTATAATTTGGAGCTGTAGTTCCTATCCCAACGAAGCCAGAATTAGAATTAATCACCAGCCTGTTATAATCAGAAGTTCGCAGTTTTAAATCTCCATCATAGGAACCGATAAGCCCTTCTTGCACTTTAAGTCCAGTATTGAAATAAAAAAATTGTCGATCGGTTTTGATGTGTGCGAATCCACTATTCCTAGGACCAAGGTCAAGCCAATATCCCCCCAAAGTACCTATTCTTATTGCACCATTGAGCTGGTTCCCTCTAATGTTGCCATCAATGTGTAATTTCTCCAATGGATTCTCCACACCTAGGCCAACATCTCCACTAGAGCTCACTTTTAACTGTGCGCTTGCATCAAAGAAAATGATACTAAACAACACTAAACAAAATCCGTCTATCTTTCTCATCTTTAGTTATTTATACTTTGTTATTAAACTACATAAATGTAAAAACACTTCTGAAATCTCTGGAACACTCTCCAACTATTTATTCCTTAATTAGGGCAAACATTACCCCAATGTGTTTATGTTATGCAACACTTTCCGGCTTCCATGAACGTGCTAAAATATCTGTAGATTCAGGGTAAACAGAACCACCGCAGCTTTGTACAATAGTAAAGAATTATTCTGAAACCACCCCCTTAGGTCATGAACTTTTTCCGTTGGAAAACAACGAATTGAAGTCTGCTTTACCGGGGATGAGATGAACGGAGATGGAAGCCTGCTACTTTTATGGGGAATCGAGAAGCAAATGGGATGAATAATCCTTAAATTTGTGAGAATAGCACCCTGGCCATTCAGGCTGTTTCCTGTTTCTTTTTCTTTTAGCAATCGTGTTCAATATGACACCGGAACCTTATAAAATAAAAATGGTGGAACCCATGTTCCCCTCCACCCGTGAAGAACGCGAAAGGTGGATTCGCGATGCCCGCTACAACCTCTTTAATCTGAAGAGCCATCAGGTTTTCATCGACCTGCTCACCGACTCCGGAACGGGTGCAATGAGCCAGGAACAATGGGCTGCCATGATGACCGGCGATGAGGCCTATGCCGGAAGCCGCTCCTTCGACCAGCTCCGCGATACCATTCACGGACTTACGGGGTTCGACTATGTCCTGCCCACTCACCAGGGACGGGCAGCCGAGAACGTCTTGTTTTCTGTATTGGTTAAGGCCAGGGATGTGGTCCCCGGAAATGCCCATTTCGATACCACCAAGGGCCACATTGAGTACCGTCAGGCCACTGCTTTCGATTGTAGCATTGATGAAGCAGCTGACACATCCACCTACCATCCTTTCAAGGGGAACCTCGATATTTCAAAGCTCGAAAACGTATTTCAGGTCTATGGTAAAGAACGCATACCCTTTATTCTGGTAACTGTTACATGCAATTCGACCGGCGGTCAGCCGGTAAGCATGGAAAACCTCAGACAGGTCAGAGCATTCGCCGATAAAGAGGGTGTTCCGGTCTATTTCGATTCGGCGCGCTTTGCCGAAAATGCCTACTTCATTAAAACCCGGGAACAGGGCTACGAGCAACACAGCATCAGAGAGATCATTCGGGAAATGTTTTCACTGGCCGACGGGATGACGATGAGCAGCAAGAAAGATGGCATCGTGAACATGGGTGGCTTCATCGCTCTCAAAGACAAAGACATATACCAGCAGGCCAGTACCTTCAACATCATGTTCGAAGGCTATGTCACCTACGGCGGCATGTCGGGCCGCGACATGGCTGCACTGGCCAGAGGCCTGGAGGAAGCAAGCACCATGAGCTACCTGGAAAGCCGTATCGAACAGGTGGCCTACCTTGGACAGGCCCTTCACGATGCCGGGATTCCCGTACAGGAACCTTTCGGAGGGCACGCCATCTTTGTCGACGCCGGAAGGTTTCTCCCCCATCTGCCGAAGGAAGAGTACATTGCCCAGACCCTGGCCCTTGAACTCTACCTTGAATCGGGCGTTCGGGCCGTTGAAGTCGGCACCCTGCTGGCCGATCGTGATCCCCAGACCCGGGAAAACCGTTATCCCAAGCTGGAACTCATGCGGCTGACCATTCCCAGAAGGGTTTATACCCGTAATCATATGGACTATGTGGCCGAATCGCTGATCAAAATCTACAAGCGACGGGATTCGATCCGGAGGGGATACCGCATCAGCTATGAGGCCCCGATTATGAGGCATTTCACCATCGAACTTGAAAAGATCAGCGACCAATCCTGATGCACGCTCCGTGCTGCTTTGCGAATTAGGGATTAATACCGACCTTTGCCGCTTCCAATGAAGGACCTTAGCAGCGGCAGCGTCGGTCGCAACATACTCAGATTCGCGGCGCCCATGTTGTTGGGACAGATGTTTCAGCAGCTTTACAGCTTTGTCGACCAGATCATCGTTGGACGCTATCTGGGCAAGGAAGCCCTCGCTTCCGTCGGGGCCTCCTTCCCCATAATCTTTACCCTGATCGCTCTCATTATAGGGATAGCTACCGGTGGCACCATTGTCATCTCTCAATACTTTGGCGCAAAACAGTTCGACAAGCTAAAGCGGGCCATTGATACCATCTTCATTGTCATGGGGGCCAGCGCTGTTTTGATGACCCTTGTGGGCATCAGTTTTGCAGAGGAGATTTTCAGGCTGATCAAACTCCCCGAGGAACTCCTGCCTACAAGCATCCGCTATTTCAGTATCTATGTGAGCGGCCTGGTGGTGTTCTTTGGCTACAATAGTGTGGCAGCAGTGCTACGCGGCCTGGGCGACTCCATAACCCCCCTCTATTTCCTGGTACTGGCCACCGTATTGAATATCGCCCTTGATCTCTTATTCATCATTAAGCTGGGCTGGGGGATTGAGGGAGCAGCCATTGCCACGATCATTGCCCAGGGGATCGCCTTCCTGGTAGCCGTGTTCTACCTGAACAACAACAATCCGCTCATCAAATTCAATCTCAGGGAATTTGCCTTCGATCGTCAGATCTTCAGGCAAAGCCTGCGCATCGGACTACCAAGCGGCCTGCAGCAAACCATTGTTGCACTGGGCATGATGGCCCTGCTTGGTATTGTAAACGGCTATGGAACCGATGTGGTAGCTGCCTATACTGCAGCCGGACGGCTCGACAGTCTGGCCGTTATTCCATCCATGGTCTTTTCCCAGGCCCTCTCGACCTTTGTAGGCCAGAATCTCGGTGCAGGAAAAGCGGAGCGGATAAAAACCGGACTGTACAGGACCATGCTCATGGCCTCGGCCACTTCCATCGTGATTACCATCCTGATTGTCCTATTCAAAATCCCCCTGATGAGCCTCTTCACTACCGACCCTGTGGTGATAGAGGCCGGTGGCCTGTATCTGACGATCGTGACGGCCTTTTACCTCATTTTCACAACGATGTTCATCTATGGCGGCGTTATGCGTGGAGCAGGCGACACCCTGATGCCCATGTTTTTTACCCTGTTCTCGCTTTGGATCATCCGAATCCCGTTGGCGCTTGTCCTGAGCAAAGCCGAATTCCAGGTTTTCGGGCTGCTAGTGAAAGGGGCAGGATTGGGAGAAGCGGGGATCTGGTGGTCGACCCCTGCAGGATGGACCGTTGGCGCCCTCCTTTCGGTTATTTACTATAAAACAGGCCGATGGAAGAAGAAGTGCATCATCGGTCCCGGGAAAAGCCCCTCGGAGTAAGCCGCTAAGCCTCCTGTCCGGGCCGGGCAAAGAGCTAAGAGCCAAGAGCCAAGGGCTAAAGGCTAAAGGCAAAAGGCCAAGAGCCAAGAGCTAAGAGCAAAAAGCCAAGAGCAAAAAGCTAAGGGCTAAAGGCTAAAGGCAAAAGGCCAAGAGCCAAGAGCTAACAGCTAAGAGCTAAAAGCTAATGGCCAAAGGCTAAAGGCTAAGAGCTAACAGCTAAGAGCAAAAAGCCAAGAGCAAAAAGCTAAGGGCTAAAGGCCAAGAGCTAAGAGCTAACAGCTAAAAGCTAATGGCCAAAGGCTAAAGGCTAAAGGCTAAAGGCTAAGAGCTAAGAGCAAAAAGCCAAGAGCAAAAAGCTAAGGGCTAAAGGCAAAAGGCCAAGAGCCAAGAGCTAACAGCTAAGAGCAAAAAGCTAAGAGCTAAGAGCCAAGAGCCAAGAGCTAACAGCTAAGAGCTAAAAGCTAATGGCCAAAGGCTAAAGGCTAAAGGCTAAGAGCTAAGAGCCAAGAGCAAAGAGCCAAGAGCCAAGAGCTAACAGCTAAGAGCAAAAAGCTAAGGGCTAAAGGCCAAGAGCAAAAGGCCAAGAGCCAAGAGCTAACAGCTAAGAGCTAAAGGCTAAGAGCCAGGAAAAAGCCCGGGGCCCTGGACAACTACTACAAGCTTTTTATTATTTTTACCTCTATATCAGTGTTGCTTATGATCAGATCCATGACAGGATATGGCAAGGCCGAATGCCATTTGCCGGACAAAAAGCTTACGATTGAAATCAGATCTCTGAATAGCAAGCAGATGGACAGCAGTGTGCGTCTTCCATCCCTGTACAAAGAGAAAGAACTGGAAATAAGGCAACGCATTGCCTCTTCCCTCGAACGGGGAAAGGTCGAATGCGTATTCTATTACGAGAGCAATGGGGAAACCCCGGCGGGCAGCATCAATGCGGCAGCCGTAAAAAACTACTACGAGCAACTCTGTCGGATTGCGGATGAGCTCGGACTGAGTAGCAGCTCCGATTTGCTGAGCACTGTTATGCGGATGCCCGAAACGATAAAATCGGAGAAAGCATCACTGGAAGAGGAAGAATGGGCCAGGGTGGAAGATGCGTTGAAAGCGGCCATTGCACAGGTCGTGGATTTTCGCACTCAGGAAGGTCGCTCACTGGAGGCGGATCTCAGAGAAAGGGTTCGTGAAATTGAAAACAGACTCACCCGGATCGAAGCCTATGAAGCTGAGCGCATCGGCAGGATCAGGGAAAGGATAGGCAATAACCTGGCTTCCTGGATTGGGAAGGACAAGATAGATGAAAACAGATTTGAACAGGAACTCATCTTCTACATTGAGAAACTGGATATTTCAGAAGAGAAGGTCAGACTGACCAACCATTGCCGCTATTTTTTGGAAACCCTCACAATCGGAGAGGCTGCCGGTAAAAAGCTTGGTTTCATCGCACAGGAAATGGGAAGAGAGATCAACACCCTGGGTTCCAAGGCCAATCACGCAGAAATCCAACGCCTGGTTGTCGAGATGAAGGATGAACTCGAACGCATCAAGGAGCAAATTCTGAACACCCTGTAATGGAAGGAAAGCTACTGATATTCAGCGCGCCATCAGGTGCGGGAAAATCGACTGTTGTTGCACATCTGATGCAAAAGTTCCCGGCTCTTTCCTTCAGTATTTCTGCCACCAGCCGAAAAGCCCGCAAAGGGGAGCTTCATGCACGGGACTATTATTTCATCCCCGTAGAGGAATTCAGGCATTTGATCGACAACAAAGCCTTTATCGAATGGGAAGAGGTCTATGAAAACCAATTCTACGGCACCCTGAAAAAGGAGATCGACAGGATCTGGGCCCAGGGAAAACACGCCGTTTTCGATATTGATGTTGCCGGAGGCCTGAACCTGAAAAAACAATTTGGCGATCAAGCGCTGGCTGTTTTCATTCAGCCCCCTTCTCTCGAAGTGCTTGAGGAGCGGCTCCGGGGAAGAGGAACCGACGACGAGGCCTCTCTTCAGAAAAGGCTGGGGAAAGCGGGTCTGGAAATGGAATCGGCAGAGAATTTCGATCATATACTGGTGAACGACAAGCTGGAAAACTGCCTTGCCGAAGCCGAAGAACTCATTCGTCAGTTCCTGGAAATCTGAACACTATGAATACCGGTCTTTATTTCGGCTCGTTCAACCCCATCCACATCGGACACCTGGCCATTGCCAATTACATCCTGGAATACAGCGCGCTCGACCAGATCTGGTTTGTGGTAAGCCCGCACAATCCCCTGAAGGAGAAAAAAAGCCTGCTGAAAGGCTACCACCGGCTGGAAATGGTTGATCTGGCCATAGGCGATGACGACCGTATGCGATCTTGTGACATTGAGTTTGGGATGCCCACGCCCTCCTACACCATAGACACCCTGACCTATCTTCGGGAAAAGCACCCGGGGCAGTCGTTCCGGCTCATCATGGGAGCCGATAGCCTGCGCAGTTTTCATAAGTGGAAAAATGCCGGGAGCATTGTCCGCTCCTGTCCCCGCATCATCTATCCCAGACCTGGTGCAAGCACCTCGGCCGACCAGCTCCCTCTCATCAGTCTGGAGAATACCGTCATTGTTGATGCCCCCCTCATCGAAATCTCTTCAAGCTTTATTCGCGATGCCATTCGCGATGGGAAAGACATCAGGCACTTTATGCCGGCAGCATCGTACCGGTATATGCGCGAGATGCATTTCTATGAATGAGAAAGGCCTGCCATTCAGACAGCCTGTCGGGCTTCTTTGACAATCTCCATCCCCCTGCGCATGGCCTTTTCGTTGGCCGGCAAAAGATGATGATGACGTTCGGGGAGAGACTTCTTAAGCCCCTGCAGGGCATGCTCCAGATCTATGACGGGATTCACCTTGATAAAGGCACCCAGAACAACCATATTGAAAGTAATGGGCGAATTCAGGCGAACTGCCTCTTCAGTTGCCTCCACCTGAAAAACCCGGATATCGGTGCGTTCGGGGTGATGGACGATCCCGTTAGGGTCATACAATAAGAGGCCGCCGGGCTTCACCGTCGACTCGAACTTATCCATGGATTGCTGGTTCAGTATGATCGCTGTATCGTAACTATGCAAAACCGGAGAGCTCACCCGGTCATCACTCAGAATGACCGTCACATTGGCCGTTCCACCCCGCATTTCCGGTCCGTAAGAGGGCATCCAGCTCACTTCCTGGTCTTGCATAATTCCTGAATAGGCCATGATCTTTCCCATGGAAAGTACACCCTGGCCACCAAAACCTGCGATAATGATTTCTTCTGTCATACAAAGTGCTTTAATGAGCGCTGCTCTATTTCTCCACCATTTTTCCATCGACCTTGATGTCTCCAAGGGGATAGTAGGCAAACATGTGTTCCTCCATCCACTTGTTTGCATCAACGGGCGTCATTTTCCAGCCGGAATTACAGTTGGAGACAAATTCGATAAACGACAAGCCCTTCTTTTCGCCTTGATTTTCAAAGGCCTTTCTGATGGCTTTTTTAGCCTTTCGTACCGCACCGGGTTTATGCACAGCCTGACGGCTGACAAAATGTGTTCCCTCCAGCATGGCAACCATCTCGGTCATCCTGTAAGGAGGCCCCATTGTTGCATTCTCGCGCCCGTAGGGAGAAGTAGAAGACTTCATCCCTTCCAGGGTTGTGGGAGCCATTTGTCCCCCGGTCATCCCGTAAATCCCGTTATTCACGAAGAAAATACAGATGTGTTCGCCCCGGTTACAGGCATGAATGGTCTCGCCCGTTCCTATAGCAGCCAGATCGCCATCACCCTGATAGGTAAAAACATATTTTTCGGGCCACAGACGCTTTATCCCTGTGGCAACAGCCGGTGCACGGCCATGCGCAGCCTGGCTGAAATCAATGTTCATGAAATCGTAGGCCAGAACCGAACAACCGACCGGGGCAATCCCAATGGTTTCTTCCTGAATACCCATTTCTTCGACAACCTCCATGATCAGACGATGGACCGTGCCATGTCCACATCCCGGGCAATACGACAGCGTGGCATCTGTCATCAGGGGGGTGCGCCTGTAAACCAGGTTCTCCTCTTTAATCAATTCTTTTACATCCATCTATAGTCCTCCCAGAAATTTTTCTTGAACTGCTTTCATCACATCCTCCGGCGAATGAATCTTTCCACCGAGCATGCCGTAATGATATACCGGAATGCGGCCATTTACGGCCAGTTTAACATCCTCCACCATCTGGCCCGCGCTCATTTCCACCGAAAGCATTCCCTTTACTCTCCGGGAAAGCCGGATCAGTTCTGCCTTTGGGAAAGGGAAAAGGGTCTTGGGGCGGAAAAGCCCCAGTTTATGTCCGCGGGCACGTGCAATATCGACCACCTTCTGGCAGATTCGGGCACTGGAACCGTAAGCCACCAGAATGAAATCGGCATCATCGCAGGAAATTTTCTCGAACATCACATCGGCTTCCATCGATTTGTATTTCTCCTGCAGCTTCAGGTTGTGTTCATACTGAAGGTCGGGATCAAGGTTCAATGAGGTAATAATGTTTCGCTCCCGGTCGGCCGTTTTCCCGGTAATCGTCCAACCGGGATCAAAGTCCTTGACCCGCTCCTTTTGTTCGGGCAGTTCAACCTTCTCCATCATCTGGCCTATGAGTCCGTCGCTCAGAATCATGGCCGGATTGCGGTACTTAAATGCAAGTTCAAAACCCAGATCCACAAAATCGGCCATCTCCTGTACGGAAGCCGGCGCAAGTACAATAAGCCTGTAATCGCCATGGCCACCGCCTTTTACTGTCTGGAAATAGTCGGCCTGAGAAGGCTGGATGGTTCCCAGACCAGGCCCCCCACGCACAACATTCACAATCAGGCAGGGCAATTCTGCCCCTGCGATATAACTGATGCCTTCCAACATGAGACTGATGCCCGGACTCGACGACGAAGTCATCACCTTCTTTCCGGTGCCGGCAGCACCATACAACATGTTGATGGAGGCCACCTCACTCTCGGCCTGCAATACGACCATTCCGGTTCGCTCTTCGGGCTTCTGAAGCATCAGGTATTCCATCACCTCCGACTGCGGAGTAATGGGATAACCGAAATAGCCATCGACACCAGCTCTGATTGCCGCTTCGGCAATGGCCTCATTGCCCTTCATTAATGCCAGTTCTTTCATTGAAAAAAGCTTTATTTTTTTTGTCTGTAAACTGTTATCACCCCATCGGGACAAACCACCGCACAATTCGTACAGCCGATACAATTCCCGGGTTCAACCATGGTGGCATAGTGGTACCCTTTTCCATTGACCTCTAAAGCCATTCCGATGGTATCGGTCGGACAGTTTACGCGACATACCTGGCAACCTTTGCAGCGTTCGATATCTACCACAATTGCGCCTCGTGCTTTAGCCATATACTCTAGTTTTAGTCAGAAATCAAATGTAACCAAACTCCCCTCCTGCCTTCCCAAATCGAAAAACACTGTGACCGGCAGCAGAGAGTTTGGGATAAATGCCCTTATTCCGGGACAGGGTGTGCAAGGCTGAAATGCTTCAGTCTTTCCTCTAAAACAGGAAACTGATCCTCCCTTACCTGTGATACACAAGCCCTTAAACCTTCCGTTCTGGAACTCCCCGTAATCCCCAGAGAGATCGCACTAATGCCATAGTAAATAAGCTCCTCGACAAGAGAAGGACCATCAAAACCCGGATAGGACAGCGTAAAATAGAAGCCATCTGCAATATCACTGTCCATATCTTTCTCGTAAACAATCCTGAAGCCATATTGCTTAAAAAGCTTTTTCATGACCTTCGCCTTTTTACCATAGACCCTAACCTCCTCAAGGTAGTTGTAGCTTCCGTTGTTAACCGCTTCAAAGATGGCAGCAAGTGCATATTGAGCGGTATGAGAGGCCCCGGATGAAAGGGAATAGAGAGCTCCGAATACCATCGCGTGGCCAAATTTATCGGAAGTGTAATAGCGCCTCAAATCGGGATAGCGTCTTTCATACAAAGCCGGCGACATGATCAGCATACCAATCCGCTGCCCGGCATAGCTGAAGGCCTTCGAACTCGAAATCAACAGCAGATAGTTATCTGTATATTTTGCTACAGTCGACTGAAATGGGGCTTCTCCCGGGCGAGAAATGTCCTTCCTAAAATCCATGCCAAAATAGGCCAGATCCTCAATGACGCTTACATCATGGGCCTTTGCCACTTCGGCTATGATCTTCAACTCATCTTCTGTGAGGCATATCCAGGAGGGGTTATTGGGGTTAGAATAGAGAATGGAGGAATAGTGCCCCTTTTCCAACTCTTCTTCCACCTTTGCCCCGAGTTTGTCTCCGCGGTAATCGTAAAGGTCAAAGGAACCGTAATCATGCCCCAGAACCCGACACTGCTGTTTTTGCACCGGGAAACCGGGATCCAGAAACAGGGTTCCGGTCCGGTTGTGATCGGAGCGGTTCACCACCATGAAGGAAGCCATCGCCCCCATCATGGAACCCACTGTCGGCACACAGTGAACGGGCTCAACATCCACATCCAGGAACAACTTGACAAAGCGCGCCGCCTCCTTTTTAAGGGGGGCAATGCCTTCAATATTCGGATAGAGCGAAGCCACCCCCTTCCGAAGCGCAATCATTTCCGCTTCGGTTCCGACAAAGGTCGGGTCAAGTCCGGGCACTCCCATCTCCATCCGAATGAATTCCTGCCCTGTAACTGCCTCAATATCATTTACGATCCGCACCAGCTCCCTGATGGAAGCATGGCCTGCCGAATCAATGCCAAAATCGGCAATGACCCGTTCTACTATTGCTGCATCAATGGGTGTTGCTTTCATGGAAAAAAGCGCTTTAAAATCCGATATGAAATTAGTGAATGGGCAGGCAAACGCTTGTGTCAAAAAGCATACTTCCTATGTGTTATACAAGAGGTTTTCCAAGCCTCACCCGGGCATCAACGACCCGGAGTCCACGCTCAGATGCCATGATGGGATTCAGGTCCATCTCGGCCAGACCGGGACAGTGACTCAACATCACTGAAAGCCTGGAAAGCAGCTCTGCAAAGGCCCGGATATCAATCCCTGCCCGACCGCGGGTACCTTGCAACACCGGATAACTCCTCAGGGATTGGAGCATTTCCATGCATTCTTCCACCCTCAGGGGACTCAGGCCGGTGGCAAAGTCTTTCAGACTTTCCACGAAGATTCCTCCCATCCCGCAAAGCAGAAGATGACCAAAACCCGGCTCATACTTGGCCCCGGCAAACAACTCCATTCCTTCGAGCATGGGCTGAAGCAGAACACCGTCGAAGCCCTCTATGCCCTTCATTCGGTCAAATTCCGCCAATAAGCCTGCCCGGTCACTTATCCCCAGAGCGACCCCTCCAAGATCTGATTTGTGAATGGGGCCAACGACCTTCATGGCAAGTGGAAAACCCATGTCGCCGGCCAGCTTAAGAAGGGCTTGTTCATCCCTCGCGATCCCTTCAGCCACCCTTGGAATGCCTGCTGCATCCAGCAATGCCGAAACCTTATCGGGCAAAAGATAGCCTTCATCTGCCTCTGTCATTATTCGCCTCAGGGCCTGCGTATCCATCTCAAACACTTCCGGCTCTGATGAAACGGGTTCCCCGGTGTTTACCACTCGGCCAAGGGCTTCTCCCAGCAGAACCTCATCAGGAAAGTTTACATGGCCCCTGGAAAGAAATTCAGCGACTTCTGCTGCTGCATTGCTAAGGGACGGCAGTACCGGATAAATCGGTTTACTGCACTGCCGCATTTTCTGATCAAGTACATCATAGGCATCGAACACCGGAACCAGGCCGGGTGTGCCAAAAATCACAACCATGCCATCGATCTCTTCGAAATAATTCTCACAATAGTCGATCGAAAGTCCGAGCTGTTCAGCTGTTCCTGTAGCCAGGATATCAATCGGATTCGCCACCGAAGAACCCGGGAACAGAGCAGCTTTCAGTGCATCGGCATGCGGCCCCTGCAAGTGTGGAACATCCAGTCCCCCTTTTGACAGGGCATCGGTAAGCATCACAGCCGGCCCTCCGGCATGGGTAATGACAGCGAGTTTCCGGCCTTTTAATTCAGGGTGAAGCATCACCGACGCAACAGTTACCAGGTCTTCCCGACCCTGGCAACGAACAATGCCCGCCTTACGAAAAAGGGCATCTACTGCCTGATCGGGGTTGGCCATGGCCCCGGTGTGTGAGGAAGCGGCACGGCTGCCGGCATCACTGGTCCCCGACTTTACAGCTGCAATTCTGCATCCCTTCCGAATCAGTGAGGCAGCATGTTTTAAGAGGGTTTGGGGGTCCTTAATGCTTTCAAAATAAATAAGCTTCACCCTGGAAGAATGCTCAGGGTCATAGGTTTCGTCCATGTATTTCAACACCTCTTCGACCCCGAGCATAGCCGAATTCCCTACTGAAAACACCTGGTTAAAAGTCAAGCCTTTACGCAATCCTGTCTCCAAAATAAAAACGGCTGTTGCTCCACTACCGGAAACAAAGTCACAGCCTCCGGCCTCGAGCCTGGGAATGGGTAAGGTAAAGACCCCCTGATAAGCCGGTGTCATCACGCCGATGCAATTGGGCCCTATGAGGGCTGCCCGATGGCGATTGCAAAGCGCTACAATCTCTTTCTCAATGGCTCCGCCTTCAGCCGTCTCCTCGCTGAACCCTGCCGAAACGATCACAAAGGCCTTTGTCCCCTTGCTTTCAGCAAGTTCGCTGACAACGCTCAGACAGGCCTTTGCCGGAATGGCAATAAAGGCGAGGTCAACATCCGGCAAATCGGAAATGCTGGCAAAAGATGGTCTTCCCTGTATCTCACTTTCCCTGGGATTAATGGCATAAAGTTCACCATTGTAGGTTCCGCTCCGAAGGTTGTAGAATAGTTTGCCCCCTGGTTTAGCGGTATCGTTCGACGCCCCCACCACTACAATACTGGTGGGATGGATAAGCTGCTGATTGATCATTCAATGCCTTTTTAAACTTCTCAAAGATAAGAAGTCTCTGAGGGCTTGGGGCACTATGCCAACTGCCTTAGAACATAGCCTGAAAAAGAAGGCAAGTTGCTAGTCTCCCTAAAACCCTCAAAAGATTCGCAACTTGCCTTACACCCCAACAATTACTATTTAGGGTGTAAGACAGGAAATACCCGAAGAAGTTCAATCAAGATTGCTTTTTAACAATTCCAGGGCCGTATTTTAACATCCTCAGACAAGTATGGCCTTCACCTTTACCCCGGGCATTCTTCCCAGTTTACCGGTAAGGGAGCCTATGTTATCGGTATCCCCCTCAAGAACGAGTGAAATCACATTTGTATCCCTGTCTCTGAGTGGTATGCCCTGGCGTCCGAGCACCACCCCGGCATGATCGGAAATGACCCGGTTGATCCGCCCCGGATCAGCCTCAGGGCCTATGAGAATGATAACAGCTCCAATGCGTTTCTCTGCTTGATTCATAAAGCAAAGGTATCAATAAATCAGCTCTTCTATGGTCTTCAACGCAGCAGCCCTGTCTGCAGGATCCGCAGGCAGCCCCTCCAGCCGCTTATGAAAACGTAGCAATGCAGATCCCTTCCGGGGCAGACCTCCTTCCGGATGAAGAAGACTCAGCCCTTCGGCAGAGATGATTCCAAGCAACTTGCTGGTCGCCCCATCCCGATGCATCGACAGCGCATAGAGGCCTTCGGGAGGAAAGAGCTTGTTCTGATCCTCGTGAATCAGCCTGGCCTTTTCCGAATCCCCAAGCAGTTCTCCCAGTACGATGTAGTGATGCAGGAGGTAGGCATTGGCGCGTTGAATATTGCCCTCCCGAAGGGCCCTTCGGATCTTCGTACTCGACACCGTTTCATTTTGAATCTCCTGCTCCGGAATCTCCTCCAGCTCAAACCCCCTCTCCCGACTCATCCTGTAAAGCAGGTCGTAGTTCCCCTCCTTGTTGTGGCCAAAAAAATGATTGAAGCCGACCACAATCGTATGGGCTCTGAGCCGGCCAAGCAGATAGTCTTTTACAAAGACATCGGAGGGGGTTCGGGCAAATCCGGGGGTAAAGGGCATAATCACCAGATGGTCGAGCCCGGCATCTTCAAGGAGCAGACACTTTTCGTCCCGTGAACTAATCAGACGCAGATCCTTTCCATGTGTGTCGGGATAGAGCACCTTTCTCGGATGCGGGTCGAAGGTAAGCAGAACCGATGCCCCTCCGGAATGGCCGGCCAGGCAGTTCAGGCGGTTAATGATGGTGCGGTGTCCGGCATGAACTCCGTCAAAAGACCCCACCGTAACGACCGGAGCCGGAATCTCCGGCAGATGATCCATAGAAAAATGAAGCTGCATTACTCTCCTCTTGTCTTCACAAAATAGGCGATCTTCTCAAGAGAGGTAATCATATCATATTCATCCAGATAGACCTCCGGAGCAACCTTGAGCGGCACAGTTGTAAAGTTCATAATGCCTTTGATTCCGGCAGCCTGCAGTTTTTCCGAGACGCCAACGGCCTCATCTGCCGGCAAAGTCATGATGGCTATGGAAATATCAAGGGCTTTAACCACTTCCCCGAGCCGGTTCAGCGGATAGCACTTAACCCCGGAGATGACCCGGTCGATCTTGGTATGATCAACATCAAAGGTGGCTATAATATTGAGCCTCGAACGCTTACCCACAAAATAGGTTGTGATTGCCCTCCCCAGGTTTCCTATACCAATAACAGCCACATTGAGTCCTTCCTCCGAATCCAGGATATCCCCGATCACATCAATGAGCTCCCGCACATCATAGCCCTTGCGTTGGATGCTGGTATAGCCAATGAACATGATGTCGCGCCTGACCTGTACAGCTGTATTGTGATGCAGTTCTGACAGTTCATGCGAATAGATATGGGTTTTTCCCTGTTCAAGGCAGGCCAGGAGCGTTCTGCGATATTCACTCAGCCGTTCTACAGTTCTTTCAGGTAACTTTGAAGATTTCATACGACAAACAACACTATTCATTCGTTTAAGTAAGCGGGAGGATCAGGCAGAAACGGCTTCCCTCTTCCGGAACCGATTCAACCCGGATGCAACCTCCATAAAGCTCTGCAATCTTTTGAACAATTGAGAGGCCGAGTCCCGAGCCACTGATCCCCTTTGTCCTGGCATTCCTAATACGCACAAATTCCTTAAACAATTGTGCAAGCTCTTCTTCGGTCATTCCGATACCCGAGTCGCTCACCTCGATCTCTGCCATTTTGTTTTCAGACCCGACCTTCACCTTCACCTTTCCACCTTCACGGTTGTATTTCACGGCATTCGAAAGCAGGTTATTCAGCATGATGTCCACATCGGAGGGGTCTGCTTCAATACATAGCTCCTCATCTCCCGCAAAATGAACCTCTATGTTGCGTTGAATTGCCATGGGCTTAACCGTAGCCATGGCCATTTTGGCACGTTCCGACAAATTCACACGCTCAATCTTGTCCTCCTTTTTTTCAAGCCTGATCTTGGTAAAATCGAGCAGGTCCAGGATCAGGGAACGCATGCCATCGACTCGCTGCAGGCAACGCTCAAGCAATTCTCCATAAGCTGCCAGGTCATTGCCCAGTTCAGCGTCCTTCATCATCTGCAAATACCCCTCCATGGCATTCAGGGGCGACTTGAGTTCGTGGCTCAGCACAGATAAAAACTGATAGCGGATTTTCTTTCCTTCCTCGTGCATGGTCCGGGTAATCCGCTTCAAAAAGAATTGTTTGGTGATCAGGTCAATACTCGACTTCAGTTCGGCCGGTGTAAAGGGTTTGGGGATGAAATCCCAGGCACCGTCATCTGTAGCCCTGGCTGCCAGCTCAAGCGAGGCATAGGAGGTAATCATGGCCACCACACTATCGACCTTACGCTGCCTTAGAACCTCCAGGACCTGCATCCCATCCATACCGGGCAGTTTGTTGTCAAGCAAAATAATATCGGGCTGGTCCTCCGAGATCATCTCAAGTGCATCTTCGCCGGTTCCGGCCTCCCTGCATTCGAAGCCATAGTCCTCATCCATAAACGGAAAACTCACCGTATGCCTCGACAGTATGCGAGACACCCCCGAGCGGATACCCGCTTCATCGTCTACCACAAGAACCGAAAGTCGTTCCATGCTACTTCAGCAGTTTTTCGACCAACATCTTAAGTTGCTCCATTCTAAATCCCTTTTCCAGGTAATGATCGGCCTTGATCCATGATTTACTCCCGGGGCTGTTCAGGTCAAAGCTGATACCACGCTCCGAAGCCACAGCGGTTGAAATAATGACGGGTATGTCGGGCTTTTTCCGCTTTATGCGATAAGATAGAATGAACCCGCTGTCTTCCTCTTCCATCATCAGGTCGAGGATGGCCAGATCGGGACTTGCTCCGGCAAGATAGCGTTCCGCTTCTTCCCGGGAATCAACAGCGACAACATCATAACCCCATTTCTCCAGGTGATGTTTCACCAGGAAGATTTGATCGGGATCGTCGTCGGCCAGAAGAATGGTTTTTTTCCTATCCATAATCAGCGCTTTCGATTTCGGGGTAGTTTAATTGTAAAACAGGTACCCGTAGGCCCCTTCTCTTTATTGGCGTTGGAACGAACATCGATCTGACCACGATGCATTTTCACGATTCCATAGGTGGTAGCCAGCCCCAGGCCGGTTCCCTTTCCAATGCCTTTTGTCGTATAAAACGGTTCGAAAATCTTTTCAAGGTCGCCCGAATCAATCCCCGTTCCCTGGTCACAGATCTCGATGAAAACCCAGTCGTGATTGTCGGTGAGGCTAACCTTAATCTCCCCTCCCGTGGGCATGGCCTCCATCCCGTTTTTCAGGAGGTTACTGATCACCTGCACCATCTGCTCCTGATCCAGTTCTGCACTGGTATTGTTCATCCTGTTCTCCAGAATGTACTTTACCTTTTCGGGTACAATCAATGCACCTGTACTCAGGCGCATCAGTTCGGGAAGGTCGATCCTTTCATATTTAAGCTGGTTTTTGCGGGCAAAATTGAGCAGCCCGCTCACAATGGACTTACAGCGGCCAGCCTGTTCGACGATCAACTGAAGATCTTCCTTCAGCTGCTGGTCGTCACCACATTCGTCGAGCAGCATGTTGCTGTACATAATGACTACTCCGAGGGGGTTGTTCAGTTCATGTGCTATTCCTGCCGAGAGCTGCCCCATATTCGCCAGCTTCTCGCTGTGCTTCAGGGCCTGTTCAACCGTAAGCAGCTTATGCTTGGAATCGGCCAGCTTATGGATGGTATAGTGAAGGCGGTCGATCGACCAGGGCAGACACATCTCCACCTCGGCCAGCCCCTGGGCAATCGCCCTGGCATGGCCTTCACAGGTGTCATATCCACAAGCCCCGCAATCGAGGTGATCCTGGCGCGAAAACTTTCCCATCTTTATCAATACCTTCCCAATCTCTTCCCCGGAAGGGGCGTTCAGTCGCTGATCATCCCTCACAAAATGCCGATCGAGCGATATGCTTTTCGGATCCACTTCATAGCCGGGCTGCTCTGCAAGGGCCAATCGCTCGTGCAGGTAGTTAAGCACCTGCTTGCGCCTGACAAACTTCTTCCCATTTGGGGAAGTCCCGGGCCCCATAATACAGCCCTCACAGCAAAGCAGTTCGAGATTCATGGACTCCAGCTCACCTGAGGCATACTCCCTGATGGCTTCCTGAAAATGCACCCGTCCCTCTGCCACAATCACCTCCTGATCGCCTTGCTTAGCATCGAGGCTAAGCGATTGCAGCATCCCTCTGGAAACGGGAAATCCCGATCCCTTCAGCGCACGTGGAGGACTGAATTCTCCGGGCTGAACTTTACTTGCCCGGATACGCTTTCCGGTAAACATCTGCCTTAGTTCGGCAAAGGTAATCACCTCATCAATCTCGTCGGATTCTTCTTTCTTGGCAATACAGGGGCCTACAAAAACCAGACGGGCTCTGCTTCCGAAACAACTCCGAATATAGCGTGCAGTAGCCACCAAAGGAGAAACAATGGGAGCCAGCGAACCTATAAGTTCGGGATGGTATTTTTCAATAAAGGAGACAATGGCGGGACAATCGGAAGAAATATAGCCCTTTCCCTGATGAGAATGAACAAGGTCTTCATAGGCCTTGGATACCAGGTCGGCTCCCATGCCTACCTCATAGGCCCTGTCGAAACCCAGGCTCAAGAGCATCCCCACGAATACTTCAGGGCTCCCAAGCTCGGCAAACTCCGAAACATAGCTCGGCGCCACAAGCGCATAAGTCTCCTCACCGGCCTCTAAAAGCGTATACACCCGATCGATTGATCGCTCATACACCTTTGCCCCCTGCTTGCAAACAATGGTACAATTCCCGCAGGCAATACAGCGCTCACTCAGTACCTCAGCCTGTCCATCGACAATCTGAATAGCCTTAACAGGACACTCCCTTACACAGGTGTAACAAACCCTGCAGAGGTCCTTTATGGTATAGACCAAGCCCTTTTTCTTCTCCCTGCTGGTTTCCATTTCAACGCAGAACTTCTCGTTTCGAAAATCTGGTGTGCAACAACTCCTTTGCCTGTGGACTCCCAGGCTCACCCAGATAGCTTTCGTAAATCATCGACGCGGCCTTACTGTGATGGGCAGCCACCAAACTGGCTGCATTGTCGGCATCATAAATCGCTTTGGTCCATGTACGCCGGCTGTTGCCTCCCACAGAAAGGGGCTGCCCTCCCCCATTCACACAACCGTCGGGACAGGCCATCACCTCGAGCAGATCGCAGTGCTTCCTCCCGGCCATTAGGTCTTCCAGGAGATCAACTGCATTCTTCAATCCGCTCACACAGGCCATTCTAATCTCCTCCTTCCCCGCTTTAACAGTCATTTCCCGGAAGGGTCGATGCACCCTGAAGCGATGCAGTTTCGGACTCGAGATATCTTCATGGCACTTCGAATAATAAAGGCTGCGAACCGTAGCCTCAGCTTCACCACCCGAAACGGCCGTCAGTTTGCCCGCACTTCCCGAAGTGGAAAAAGGCTTGTCGGGCTCTTCTGTCTGCAGGGAGGTCAGGTCGAGCCCGCTAAGGCGAATCAGCCTGGTTAATTCACGGGCCGTCATAACCACATCGATGACCGGAATACCGGCCCTGGTCATTTCGACCCGCCTGGCCTCTGTTTTTGCTGCCGTACATGAAGAAATCAATACCGAAACCAGCTCCTTCCCTCCGAGATCGACATGTGCAGGCAGGTATTCCCGAATGAGCGAAGCGTTTATCTGGGCCGGAGATTTCAGGGGAGAAAGGTGTGGAAGCAATTCCGGGTAGTATTGCTCCAGGTATTGTACCCAGGCAGGACAAGAACTTGTAATAAGGGGGAACCGGGCTCCCGCCTTCTTCCGTTCATCAAACACCTTGACCTGCTCCAGGAACATAAGTTCAGCTCCTAAGGCTGTTTCAAAAACGAAATCGAAGCCGTAACGGCGAAGTGCAGTATTGATCAGACCACTGATGTCCGCTCCCTCCTTAAACCCCAGTTGCGCTGCCACCGAGACCGTCACAGCAGGCGTGTACTGTACAACCACTACCTTCCCCGGTGCATGGATGTAGTTTTCCAGTTCAGGGAATTGTACATGCTCGACCAAAGCTCCTGTAGGACAGGACAAAAGGCACTGTCCACATGCCGTACAATTGGAAAAATTCAAGGGACGAGCCAGGGTCGTAGAGATATGCAATTCGTTTCCCCGCTGTGCAAAGTCCAGGGTGGAAGTAGCCATCACCTCTTCACAAACCCTAACACATCGGCCGCATAAAATGCATTTGGCCGGATCACGAATGATTGCCGGGCTGGAGTTATCAATTTTATGGCGGCTCCTTTTTCCCGGAATCCTTCTTTCCCTGATGTTCATATCCTTGGCCAGGGTTTGAAGCTCGCAGGAGCCGTTCCTTTCACAGTAAAGGCAATCGTCGGGATGGTTCGACAAGAGCAGCTCCACATTGGTCTTTCGGGCCTTTAGAACACGGGGCGAGTGGGTAAAGATCTTCAGATCGTGCTCAATGGGATAAGAGCAGGACGGAACCAGGTTCTCGCTGCCCTCAAGTTCTACAACGCACATCCTGCAGGCACCCGAAGGGGAGAGCCCTTCCATGCTGCAAATCGTGGGAACATGCATGCCGCTTCGGTTTAATGCGCTCAGGATGGTTTCTCCTTTCTCCGCATCAATGACCCTGCCATTTACTTCCAGCCTGATTCCCATATCCAGTTTCTATTTGTAATAAACCGCAGCAAATTTGCATACCTCATAGCAGACGCCGCAACCAATGCATTTCTCCTGAACAATGAAGAAGGGGTGTCTTTCAGTACCAATGATGGCATCGACCGGACAACGTTTTGCGCAGATGGAACAACCCGTGCACTTATCCACATCGATGACCCAGGTACGGAGTTCGGTACAGGTATTGGAGGGACACCTCCGGTCGAAAATATGCTCCTCGTACTCCTGCCGGAAATACTTCAGTGTACTCAGAACAGGATTTGGCGCATTCTGCCCCAGGCCACACAGGGAAGTATCTTTCATGACCTCGGCCAGGGACTCGAGCTGCATCACTCCCTTGAAACGTTCAAGTGTGGTATGGCCTTCTTCATCGGCCGGCTTTCGGGTAATACTGTCCAGAATTTCGGCCATCCGTCTCGTTCCCTCCCGGCAGGGAATGCACTTCCCGCAACTCTGCTTATCCACATAGTCCATAAAATAGCGAACGGTATTCACGACGCAGTTTTTGTCATCAAGCACCAGCACCCCGCCCGAACCCATGGTCAGATTGTTCGCTTTGAGATTGTCAAAGGTCAGGGGCAGATCGAGCAGGTCCAGGGGCATCATCGTTCCCAGCGGCCCACCGATATGAAGCGCTTTCAGCTCATTGTCGCCGGTCATGCCGCCAAACATGTCCTCGAGGAGACTGCGAAAAGTCGTCCCCATGGGTACCTCGACCAGTCCGGACATGACAGAGGGGCCGGAAATGCTGTATATCTTCGTGCCGGGGCAGTCCTCCACGCCGATGCTGCTGAACCAATCGGCTCCATTGTTGATGATTGCCGGCAGATTAGCCAGCGTTTCCACATTGTTCACCACCGTAGGTTTCCCCAGGTACCCGCTTGTAACAGGATATGGGGGTTTGCTGGACGGCATACCCCGTCTTCCCTCCAGGCTGGCAATCAGTGCCGTTTCCTCCCCACAAACAAAGGCCCCGGGCCCTTTGCGAAGGGAAATCTGCAGATTGTAGCCGCTTTCAAGGATGTTATCGCCCAGGAGCCCGATCCCTCTAAGCGCGTGGATGGCTTTTTCTATGCGTCCAATGGCCCTTTTATACTCACTCCGGATGTAGATGTAAGCCCTGTTGCTTCCTATCGCATAGGAAGCAATGGCAATCCCCTCAAGCAAACGGAAGGGATCCCCTTCCATCAGCGTCCGGTCCATAAAAGCCCCCGGATCACTTTCTTCGGCGTTGCAAATCAGGTATTTCTGATCGGATGGTGCCTGATAAGCCTGCTCCCATTTCTTACCGGTAGGGAAGCCACTGCCGGAACGTCCCCGGAGACCACTCCGGGTCACAATCTCACAAACCTCACTAAAAGTATAGCTCCGGATGGTTTTCAGAAAAGCACGGTAGCCGCCGCGAGCGATGTACTCGTCCAGCGAAAAGGGGTCGACTATGCCACAGCCTTCCATGACGATACGGGTTTGCCCGCTAAAAAAAGGCAGATCTTTCAGAAGGGGAACACCGGGCCAGAGCTCCTCCTCCCCCATTTGCTTTTGCCCGATCAACATCGTATCGGGCACCACCTGGTGAAAGAGGTCATCGAAAAGCGAAGGGACCCGGTCGGGGCTCACTTCCCCATAAAACAGCCTCGAACGCCCCGGCATCTGAACAGAAACAACCGGATCTCTCGAACTAAGCCCGATACTTCCCGACTCCCTCAACTCAATATCAAAACCACGCTCGGCCGCATATTGAGCAATTGCATCCTTAGTTTCAAGCGCACCTGCAACGATCCCGGAGGTAGAACCATTGACCATAATAAGCGGCTTTTCAACCTTTTCCCGCCTCAGCAGGGCGAGGGCTTCCCTGCCTTCGGAATCGAGATGGGAAGGCCCTTCCTGGGCCAGTTGCAGTAAGAAGGATCTATTTGGATGCATCTTCCTGGTATTGCCTGATAATTTCCCGTACTTCCCTAACTGTCACCCGGGGAAAATAGGTGTCATTGATGGCCATCACCGGCGACTGCCCACAGGCTCCGATGCATGACTGAACCTCCAGCGAAAACATCCCGTCCCGGGTCGTTTCACCGTCATGAATTTCGAGGAGCTTTGTGAGTTCGTTCAGGAGCTCCCGCGACCCGGCCATGTGACAGGCCGAACCATTGCAGAGACTGATGTGAAAGGTACCCCTGGGCGAAAAACTGAATTGATTGAAGAAGGTTGCCAGCCCGTAAACCTTGCTGGTGGGCAGGCTTAAATGTTCAGCTATCCTGGTGATGGCCTCTTCCGAGATATAGCCAAACTCATCCTGCATGGCCTGTAACAGTGGAATAAGTGCATTTCTTTTTATCTGTGGAAAACGCTGAAGAATTTCGTTAATCCTGGCCTGATCCTTATCCATATTACAGCTGTTTGCACGCTCTCCGATCCAAAATCATTCAGAGAATGTGGCACACTCAAAGTTATCGAATCTGTTTGTTATTCAAAAAACAGCAAGCTATTTGAACACAGTATAAATTATCAGAGGCTCTTTGCTTTTTATTACCTTTGGTCAGGCAAAAGCAATGACAAACACAAAACCAGAAATCAAAATCTGCATGGGAAGCTCCTGCTTCAGCCGCGGAAACAAGCTCACACTTCAGACGATTCAGCAATTTCTGAAGGATCATGAACTCACAAACAAAGTGATTCTGAAAGGTAACCATTGTTTTGGGATCTGTAGCAAGGGCCCCATTGTACAGGTGGGATCTGTTGTTTATGAGGAAGTGAACCGCGACAGAGTGCTGGAAATCCTGCAGAAAGAGCTGGGAACTTGAAAGATGAAAATATGGAAGCCCTGCTCACAATTAATAAAAAGATTTGCACAGCTTGTTACGCCTGTGTCAGGGCTTGTCCGGTAAAAGCGATCCGGGTAAAGTCGGCCAGTGATAAACCCGATATTATCGATGCCAGATGCATCGGCTGCGGTTCCTGCAGAGCTGTTTGTAAACCAGGAGCCATTAAGCTCCGGGAGGCCCTGGGCGAACTGCGTACGATTCTTAAAAGCGACGAGCCCTGCGCTGCGCTGGTTGATCCCTCCATTGCCGGAGAATTTCCGGATATTACCGACTACCGGAAGTTTGTACAAATGCTGCGTGTACTGGGTTTCGACTACATTCATGAAGTCGCCTTTGGTGTAGATTTAGCGGCCAAGGCCTACAAAAACCTCTTCGCTAAAAACAGGGGTAAATACTACATCATGTCGAACGATCCGGTGACGGTGAGCTACATCCAGAAATACAGAACCCAACTCGTTGCAAACCTGGCCCCGATTCTGCCCCCCGTAGCAATTACGGCGAAGGTCGTCAGGGCACGCCACGGGCAAAATCTGAAGCTCGTATACATCAGCCCCCTCATCGCCAGCAAAAACGAAATACTGAGCTTCGAAGGAGACAGCCAGGTTAACCTCGCCATTACCTTCGTGGAGCTGAGAGAAATGTTCCGTAGCAGCGGCATTCATGAAACCGATCTGGAATACAGCGATTTCGATGCGCCACTGGGTTACAAAGGGTCTTATTTTCCCCTTGCAAACGGCATTATTCAGGCTGCCGAGATTGAAGAACAAATCTGTAACAGCCCTGTGATTACGGTTGAAGGTGAGGGCGTCATGGCGGCGATTGATGAATTCGAAGCTCATATTGGCTCCATCAAGTCGCATTTCAACCTTTTTTACAAGGAGTTCCTCATGGGAAGAGGCACCTCTATGGGTGGTAAAAGGCTCCTCCGCAGAAGCCAGCTCGTTCGCTATGTAAACAGGCGATTAAAGATCTTCGATTTACAGTCCTGGGAACAGGACATGAACAGCTACAGCGAGTTCGACTTTAACAGAAGCTTTAAAAGCGATCCCCAGGAACTGGAGAAACCCTCCGAGAACGAAATCCGTAAGATTCTGCAAAACCTTGAGAAGGAAGGTAAGCTGCATGATGGATGTGGTGCCTGTGGCTACGCCAGTTGCAGGGACTTTGCCATCGCCATCGCCCAGGGCCTGGCCACACCCGAGATGTGCAATACCTTCGCTGCCAGGAACACCCAGGACCATATAGACTCCCTGAAGATCACCAACGAGAAGCTGGCACAGGCCCAGGAGGCATTGAAGAAATCTGAACGCCTGGCCAGACGTGAGCAGGAAGCAGCCCGGGAAGCCTCGGAAATTGTCCGCCGCATGCTGCATAAGCTTCCATCCATGGTCGTCATCTGCGACCAGAATCTGAAAATACTTCAGACCAACAGCTCCTTCATCGACATGTTGGGAGAAGATGCCAGGGAGATCAATGAAATTGTACCCGGACTTACAGGTGCCGATCTGAAAACCCTTCTGCCCTACCAATTCTACAACCTGTTCACCTATGTGCTGACTCACGACGAGTCCATCCATAACCGTGACATCACCCACGATGGTAAGCTGCTGAATGTAAGCGTTTTCTCCATAGAAACCGGCAAAATTGTAGGGGCCGTTATACGAGATATGTCTGCCCCCGAAGTGCAAAAAGAGGAGGTTGTAAAACGGGTAACGGATGTCATTGATAAAAACCTGAAGCTGGTGCAGGAGATCGGCTTCATCCTTGGAGAAGGGGCTGCTGAATCTGAACGCATGCTGAACTCCGTCATTGAGTCCTATAATCTGAAAAAGGACAAGGGCACACAATGAGTGGCAGGTTCTATATCGAAGTTGCCTGCGAGCAAAGGAATTATGGAAAAGAACGGATCTGCGGAGATGTGTTTCTGAGTAGAAAGGTCAAGGAGGAAAACAGAACCATTGTTGTGCTTTCCGATGGCATGGGCCACGGTGTAAAGGCCAATGTACTGGCTACCCTGACAGCCACTATGGCAGTCAACTTTACCATGGAGCACAAGGCTGTGGACAAGATTGCCGACATCATCATGAACACACTGCCGGTTTGTAGTGAACGGCAGATGAGTTATTCGACCTTCACCATTGTGGATATTGAACACGACGGCTTAATTACCATCCTGGAATACGACAATCCCCAGACCATCATTCTTCGGGGAAACAAACCCTTTGATCCGAACTGGACCCATGTGATTCTGGAAAGTGAGAAAAACGCCGGAAAGGAAATCATCACCTGCCAGTTCGAAGCCCTGAAAGAAGACCGCATCCTGTTCTGCAGCGACGGCATTGCCCAGTCGGGCCTTGGTTCGGACCGCTATCCCCTGGGCTGGGGACGTGACAATGCCCAGGACTATGCCATCTCTCTTGTTGAGAACAGCCCAAAAATTTCTGCCACCAAACTGGCTGCAAAAATGGTGGCCATGGCGCACCGGAACGATGGATTCGACCCCAAGGATGACACCAGCTGTGCCAGCGTCTATTTTCGCCAGCCCCGAAAACTGATGGTGATAACCGGACCTCCCTACGAGGAAGAAAACGATAAAGTCCTCGGTGATACGGTAAAAGCCTTTAAAGGCAAGAAAGTCGTTTGTGGTGCTACAACAGCCGACATCATTGCGCGGGAATTGGGCTCGGAGATTGAGGACAGCCTGGAATTCGAAGACCCCGACCTGCCGCCAGTTTCCTACATGGATGGAATCGACCTGGTCACAGAAGGCATCCTTACCATCACGAAAGTCACCCGCATTCTTAAAGAATACGGCCCGTCTACCACGCTTGGGAAGGGCCCGGCCGACCTGATTGTAAAACTGGTCAGGCAATCGGACGAAATCCATTTCATCATTGGCACCAGGGTGAACGTCGCTCACCAGGATCCAAACCTGCCCATCGAACTGGAGATTCGACGTACCGTCGTTAAACGAATGGCCAGGCTCCTGGAAGAAAAATTCCTCAAGGAAGTGAGTATTCAATACATCTGAACCCTATTCCTTTTTTTTGCGTATAGTATTTGGCACGCTTATTGTTTATTAGAGCCTTCCTATTGTATATGTTGTCGATCTGACAGATTGACCGCCTGAACGACGCAATCAGCCTATGATTAACGATCCACATAAACTGATGATTCCCATCGACGAAGAAACGGAGTACATCCCGTTGCTCTCGGAAGAAGAGGAGGAGGACCTCAGGAAAATGAATGTGCCCGATGTATTGCCCATCCTTCCCCTGCGAAATACTGTGCTATTCCCGGGGGTCGTAATCCCAATTACCGTGGGCAGAGAGAAATCGCTTCGCCTCGTACAGGAGGTCTACAAGAAAAACCGAATTCTCGGAGCAATCGCCCAGAAGGACAGCAGTATTGAAGAACCGGTGTTTGACGACCTGTACCGCATCGGAACCGTGGCCCAGATTCTGAAGATTCTGGAAATGCCCGATGGTACCACTTCTGTCATCATCCAGGGAAGAAAGCGTTTCCGCATGGAGGACCTGCTCACAGAAAAGCCATATCACATGGCCAGGATTAGTGCCGTAGAAGACGCCGATGAAGAACCGGCCGCAGAATCCAAAGCTGTAGCAGCTGCGCTTAAAGAACTGGCTATCAAAATTATAAAACTGTCTTCAACGATTCCTACTGAGGCCACCTTCGCGATAAAGAACATTGAGAGTCCCTCTTTTCTTATCAATTTCCTTGCATCCAATTCCGAACTGAGCCTGAAAGACAAGCAAGCCCTCCTGGAGAATAACAGCGTATCGAAACGGGGACTTAAACTGCTCGAAGATCTCTCGCGTGAATCGCAGATGCTCGAGCTGAAGAACGATATTCAGTCCAAGGTAAAAACGGATCTTGATCAGCAACAAAGGGAGTTTCTGCTGCATCAACAAATGAAAACCATTCAGGATGAATTGGGTGGTTCCCCCCAGGATCAGGAAGTTCAGGAATTCAAAGACCGGGCCAAAAAGAAGAAGTGGGACAAGGAAACCGGGCAGGCCTTCGAAAAGGAGCTTGAAAAGCTGCGGCGCCTGAACCCTGCCACCGGAGAATACTCTGTACAGGTCAATTACCTCCAGACCATGCTGGAACTCCCCTGGAACGAATATACGAAGGACAATTTCAACCTGAAAAGAGCCAGCCGCATTCTCGACAGGGACCACTTTGGCCTGGAGAAGGTGAAAGACCGGATTCTGGAACACCTGGCTGTCCTGAAACTCAAAGGGGACTTAAAATCTCCCATCCTCTGTCTGGTAGGGCCTCCCGGAGTGGGTAAAACATCCCTGGGCCGTTCCATCGCTGATGCACTGAACCGAAAGTATGTCAGAATGTCACTTGGCGGCCTTCACGACGAAGCCGAAATCAGGGGACATCGCAAGACCTACATTGGAGCCATGCCAGGAAGAATCATACAGAATCTGAAGAAAGTAAAGTCCTCTAACCCCGTCTTCGTCCTTGACGAAATCGACAAAGTAGGACGAGATGCCCATGGCAATCCCGAATCGGCCCTTCTGGAGGTTCTCGACCCGGAACAGAACGGGAGTTTCCACGACAATTTCCTGGAGCTTGACTACGATTTATCCAGGGTGATGTTTGTTGCAACAGCCAACACCACCTCTACCATCAACCCTGCCCTGCTCGACCGCATGGAACTGATTGACCTCTCGGGCTATATCGTGGAAGAAAAAATCCAGATTGCCAAACGCCATCTCATCCCAAAACAGTTGGAGAACCATGGTGTAAGCCGTCAACAGCTCTCCATTCCGGTAAAAACCCTGGAATACATCATTGAAGCCTACACCCGTGAATCGGGAGTGCGGCAACTCGACAAGCAGATCGCCAAGCTGGTTCGTGTTGTGGCCAGACACATTGCCTTCGGAGACGAATACAGCAAAACAACAAGCAAGGCAAGTGTGCATGAAACCCTTGGCCCGCCACGCTATTTACACGACAGGTACGAAAACAATCAGCATGCGGGCGTTGTAACCGGCCTGGCCTGGACCGCCAGCGGAGGCGAGATTCTCTTTGTCGAGAGCTCGCTAAGTGCCGGCAACGGGAAACTGACCCTGACCGGCAATCTGGGCGATGTGATGAAGGAATCAGCCATCCTGGCACTGGAGTACCTAAAATCACATGCCAACGAGTGGAAGCTCGACCCGGCCATGTTCCGTAAGTACAATGTTCACATCCATGTACCCGAAGGGGCTATTCCAAAAGATGGCCCATCGGCCGGTGTGGCCATGATGACCTCCCTGGCTTCCGCATTTACCCAGCGAAAGGTCAGAAATAAACTGGCCATGACAGGAGAAATCACCCTCCGCGGCAAGGTACTGCCGGTTGGCGGAATAAAGGAAAAAATCCTCGCGGCCAAACGCGCAGGCATCCGACAGATCGCCATCTCGGAAGAAAACAGGAAGGACGTGGAAGAAATAAATGAAATCTACAGGAAAGGCCTCAACTTCAATTATGTCAAAGACATAAACGAACTCATGAATCTGGCCTTACTGAAAGAAAAGGTTTCCCGTCCCCTGAAACTGGACTAACAAATCAGAAGCTTTGCGCATTCTGTACCACGAGGGCCGCGGATCCTGACAAAATAGATTCCGCAGGGCAGGCCCTTTTCCTCCAAATCGGTCACAGCAAAGGTTTCTTCTACGCTTGTCCGGTATTTATAAACCGGCATTCCATCAAGGTTGAAAACTTCAATCATAGCTAGTCATATTTAATTTCCAAGGCTTCTTCGCACGAATATATGGAGGGAGACGACCGGATGAAAGCCTCTCGGCACTTATTGTATGAATAGCCACCTGCGGATTACGAAACCCCATGATTTCAGGATGAAAGGCTTAGGAGAAATTTGCTTCAAGCAGGCGAATCTTCTGGGAAGGAATCTTTAAGGCTACACTCTCCATCTGATATTGCAGGGTGCAGCTATTGTTTTTTCGATCGACACGGGACAGAAACCTGAGATTTAAAAGATAGGACCTGCCGGCCCGGAAGAAATCCTGGCCCTCCAGCAACAGCTCTACAGCACCCAGGTTCTGTGTGGTTAGTTCGGAATTCCCGTTCGCCAGCAAGATATGGGTATAGTTCCCGTCGGCTTCACAATAGACGACCTCTTCGGGGTTTATCAAAACATAGCCGGAACGGGTGTTGAACTTCTTTTTAACTGCTGCCGGTTTTCGAAGAAGCTCTGCCAGGCGACCCAGGTCAGCGCTTGTTTTACCATTGACCGAATAAGGAAAGTGTTCAAGGGCATTGTGCAGTTCTTCGTTGCGCACAGACCTCCGGATATAGTCAAGAACAAGCTGATGAATGGATTTTATCACCTCATTATCAGAGGCTGAAACCAACACAAGTCCTGGTTGCCTGTCCTGCCCCCTGATGTACTCAAGGAATCGAAAAGCATCTTTGTCGGACATCTTCGTCTCAAGAAGAACCAGATCGGGAACAAGCGCTTTTGTCAGATCGACCGCCTCATCCATATTCCCTGCCAGGCCACAGAGTTCGCAGCCCTCAACGCTCCTGATCAGAAAGGCAAGTAATTCACGTGTTTCTGGCTCATCATCTACAATTAATACACGCAATGGCACATTCATAGATTCCGGGTTGACTCCTTCGGGCAGCAAGATATAAAAATCCCCGGAGGACAAAAAACAATGAGGAAGCACAGCTCTTTCGCTTTTTTTTTGTAACCTTTAAGTTCGATTGCCCATCGAAAGGCATGAAGAATTCACTAACAAACAACAAGAAAGCCAGATTTGGGACCATGCCGGTCTTTATGACCACCATTTCCACCATCCTTGGAGCCATCCTTTTTCTGCGCTTTGGTTATGCTGTAGGGCATCGGGGCTTCCTGGGAGTGATCGGTATCATTATGCTCGGTCACATGGTAACCATTCCAACCGCCATGGCTGTGGCCGAGATTGCGACCAACCAGAAAGTTCAGGGTGGGGGGGCCTATTACATCATCAGCCGGTCCTTTGGCCTGAATATCGGCGCTGCCATCGGAATCGCCCTCTACCTGAGTCAGGCCATCAGCGTGGCATTCTATGTCATTGCCTTTTCCGAAGCCTTCGAACCGCTCATCCGCTTTCTGCATTGCGAACTCAATTTCCCGCTTATTGATAAGCGTTGGATAGGCCTGTTCAGCATGACACTGCTGGCTGTTCTCATCCTTACCCGGGGTGCAAATATCGGTATGAAGGCCCTCTATGTGGTCGTTGCACTTCTGTTCAGCTCCCTGCTTTTCTTTTTCCTTGGAAAGAGTTCCGGTTCCTACACCGCCTTCCCGCTAAAAGCACAAATCGAGGAACCGGATTCTTTCTTCTATGTTTTCACCATTGTCTTCCCGGCTTTTACCGGACTGGTGGCCGGCCTGGGCTTATCCGGCGATTTGAAAAATCCAAGCCGGTCGATACCACAGGGAACACTCTGGGCAACCATGGGCGGCTTTGTGGTTTATCTGCTTGTAGCCTATAAAATGACCATCAGTGCCACACCCGAAGAACTGGCCTCCGACCAGCTAATCATGGAAAAAATTGCAATCTGGGGGCCCATCATTCCGATTGGCCTGGCTGCAGCCTCGCTCTCCTCCGCACTGGGGTCCATCATGGTAGCCCCGCGTACCCTTCAGGCCATCGGGCTCGACCGTGTTTTTCCCGGCATATCGATCAACCGCTGGCTCGCGAAGGGAAAGGAAAAAGACAATGAACCCACCAATGCAGGCATAGTCAGCGTAATCATTGCCTTTGTCTTCGTTGCCTTTGGCGATATTGACTTTGTTGCCCAGATTATCTCCATGTTCTTCATGGTTACTTACGGAGTTATTTGCCTGATCTCCCTGCTGGAACACTTCGCTGCCGACCCCTCTTACCGCCCTACCTTCCGGTCGAGATGGTATCTGTCCCTGATTGGTGCAGTCACTTCGTTCTGGCTGATGTTCAAGATGAATGCACCTTACGCCCTCCTTTCAATGATTATCATGGGCTTATTCTATGTCATGATTTCCGGCAGACACCGGAAGGAAAAAGGGCTGGTGAAGCTGTTTAGGGGGGTTATCTTTCAACTAAGCAGACAGTTACAGGTTCTTGCGCAGCGGGCCGACCGGGAGGACCTCGACGTGCACTGGCGTCCGTTTACGATCTGTGTTTCGCGAGACACCTTTTCCCGCAGAAGCGCCTTCGACGTCCTCCGCTGGATTTCCCTGAAATACGGTTTTGGCACCTACATCCATTACATCAAGGGCTTTCTGACCGAAGAAACCAATAAAGAATCAAGGAAAATCCTGAACAAGTTGATACAGCTTGCTGCCGGCAGCAAGAACCGGGTCTATCTCGACACCATTATCAGCCCCTCCTATACCTCGGCCATAGCCCAGGTTATCCAGCTTTCCGGAATATCCGGAAAGGGCAACAACATGATCCTTTTCGAGTTTTCGCAATCGCATCCGGAAGAGCTTGAAGAGGCCCTGAACACCCATCACATACTATTCGCCACAGGCTTCGATCTCTGCGTATTGAGCACTTCATTTAAGGGCTTTGGCTATAAAAAGCAAATTCATATCTGGATCAGCTCCGCAGATTACGACAACGCCAACCTCATGATCCTGCTTAGCTATATCATGCTGGGACATCCCGAATGGAAGGAAGGCATCATCAAAATCTTTGCCATTTACAGGCCCGAGGAGGCCCTGGCCCGCAGGGAGGAGCTGAAGGCGCTGATCCGGGAGGGGCGCCTTCCCATTTCCCTGGGAAACATCAGCATGATCAGTGCCGACACGGGACAAAACACCCGCAGCATTGTCTCTGAAAAATCTTCCGATGCCGACCTCACCATCGTGGGCTTTCGGCACGATCAGCTGAGTGAAGAGGGTTATAAGCTTTTTAAGGGCTACGACCAGCTTGGCAATGTACTCTTCGTTTGCGCAAATAAAAAGAAAGAAATCACTTAATCCCCTGCATCCTCTTATGGAAAAGAAAGCCGTATTCCCGGGGTCCTTCGACCCCTTTACCGTTGGCCACGAGGACGTGGTTCTCCGTGCACTAAGCCTTTTCGATCACATCATTGTGGCCATTGGCATGCACTCGATGAAGAAACCCCTGCTCGATATCCGCTCCAGGGTTGAGATGATAAACAGCGTATTCAGGGACAATGAGAGGGTAAGTGCCGATGCTTTTGAAGGGCTTACAGTGGATTACTGTAAAAAGGTAAATGCCACCCACATGCTTAGAGGCATCCGGACTGCTGCAGATTTCGAATACGAAAGAGCCATCGCCCAGATTAACAAACGCATGCTGCCCGATGTGGAATCTGTCTTCCTGCTCACTTCACCGGAACATACACCTGTTAACTCCACCATTATCAGGGATATTATCCGAAATGAAGGAGATGCCTCCATCTTTCTGCCTTCCGGCATCGATATCAAGGACTTCCTATGATGCTTAAACACTTTTCGGGGCTGCTTCTCCTGATCCCGTTCTGGCTCGGTGCCCAGGAAGTCAGCCTCAGCGGAGAAAGTTCCGATTACGCAGGAGCCCTCCTGGAGATCATCCTGAGCGACAATCCGATCATTGACCGGCCACTTCGGCACGACAGCCTTAGATGCAATGAGAAGGGCCGGTTTCAATACAGCTTTCCTCTGGAGGAAGCCCGGATCATTCAAATCAGGACCGGGATTTACGATGCCCGGCTTTTTGTTGAACCCGGAAAGGCCTACCGCCTGGACCTTCCCCCTCATCGTGAATTAGCTTATGAAGAAGTGCTTTCTCCGTATTTTCAGCGCAGCCAGATCTCGCTGCGACCGCTGGATGACCCCGAAGACATGAACCACCGTATCTTCGCATTTGACTCCCTCTTCGATATAAGCAACGACTTGATAATCACTGCCAGAAGGCTGAACAAGGTGCTGAACCTCGATTCCATGATCCTTTCACTCGAATCGGGTTTTGAAACAAACAGTTCGGCCTATTTTGATCGCTATCGCCTCTACAAATACGGTATTCTTCGGTTAAATGAAGGATCGACTTCCCTGCAGGAGCTTGCCGAAACCTCCCTCGGCCCCGAAATCGACGAGCACAATCCGGCCTATCTTGAACTCTTCTCCTTCATGTACCGCGATTTTCTGTTCTACTACGCTCAAACACCCGAAGGAAGTGCTTTAAGAAAACTGCTCAACCGGGCTGGCAGCATCGACAGCATCAGACACATCATCAGCAGGCATCCTTCCATAATGAGTCCGCAACAAACCGATCTGGTCATTTTGGCATCCCTTGCAAATGTGTTCCATAAAGGGCAATACCACAAGGAGTCCATTCTCAGAATCCTGGATTCACTTGCAGCCGATCCGGTTCATCCCGGTATCGAAAGGTGGTCGCGACAAATCAAAAGCAGTCTGGAATCCCTGATGATCGGGCACTACCCTCCCCCCATTAACAGCGTGTGGAAAAAAAACCTGGAGAACTGTAGAGGCAAGTATGTTTATCTGCTGTTTTGTACGCCCGAGCATTACGGATGCATGATGGAATACCCCTTTCTGCAGTCCTACTTCCAAAAGCACAGAGACTACCTGGAGGTCATTACTGTAATGGTGGGACGAAACCGCGAAAGTGTGGATCAATTCATGCAACGGAACGGCTACAGCTGGAAAAACATCTACTACGCCGACCTGCCGGGCATCCTGGAAGCCTACCGGATCAGAGCCTTTCCTACAGCTTACCTCCTCGACCAGGACGGCAGGCTTTTGCAATCACCGGCCGCACTGCCCAGTGACCGGTTTGAAGAAAACCTGTTCAGGATTATGCGAAGCAGAAAGGAGCTTTGATTAGAGCAATTCCCTAATGAAAAGAACGTCGATGATGCTGGGGTAGGTGTTCTTCCGAATGAAATCGGTTTCACCGGGCTTTACCCATCTAAAGTCTGTAATACCTTCCTCTGCCTGCAAGACAGGGGGAGCGTGATCAGTATAGCGCATCTCATACCACTTCGTTTTTTTCAGAATGCGTTGATCACCGAGCTGATAGGTATGGTAGGTCGACATAATGGGGTGAACCACTTCCAGCCCCTTCAAACCGGTTTCCTCCAACACCTCCCGGCTTGCTCCTTCTTCATAGCCTTCTCCCCTCTCCAGTTTGCCTTTTGGCAAATCCCAAACCCCGTTTCGGTAGATGACCAAGAATTCTCCATTCTGGTTGAAAACAAGTCCTCCTCCGGCATCTATCTGTGTAAAACAGGCTTTAAATTCCTCCAGTAACTGAATCAGGTCATCATGAAAAATATAAAGAACCGAGATCTCTCTCAGTTGAAAAAAAGCATCAATGAGTTCGTGCAATTCCTGTATACTCGAAAAACGATAGAAGAGCCCCTTATTCCGCTCGAAAGCCCGACTGAAATCATCCCCGAAATAAACAATCCTGTCCTTAAAATAAACTTTGTACATGTCCCCAATAGAATTCCAAGCTCAATTATCTATAAACTTACGACTTTAAGCTAAACTTTCTGCTATCTTTGCCTAAAATATTGGGGTGCCTTAATAAAACGGGCTGAGATCACACCCTCAACCTGATCTGGGTAATGCCAGCGTAGGGAAAATGGATTATTCCAACACCTCCTGTATTTAATCGTTGTTCACTAAAACCAAAGGGATGAAAAGACTGATTGGATTACTATTGCTCATTGTGCTTTCGGGCGGGAGCCTGGTCCAGGCGCAGACGATCGTCATCACAGGCAGGGTTGTTGACGAAAATGAACAGGCTCTTTCGGGAGCAAACCTCAGGGTAGCCAATACCATGCTCGGTGCTATCAGCCGTGCAGACGGACGCTTCGCATTAAAACTGGATGCTGATCTGGAGGCCGAGATTATCGTATCATTTATGGGCTACCAAAGCCAAAGCCTGGTGGCAGGCCCCGGCAGCACTGATCTGGGAACGGTGCAACTGCATCCCTCCCCCTTCCTGGCCGATGAGGTTGTGGTAACGGCCACCCGCGCCGGGGAGCAGACCCCGATGGCCTACGACAATGTCTCAGAGAAAGAAATCAATGCTCTAAACATGGGGCAGGACATGGGCTACCTTCTTCGCCTTACTCCCTCACTTGTCCAGTCCTCCGAATCGGGAACCGGTATTGGCTATACCAATTTCCGGATCCGGGGATCCGACCCCAGCAGGATTAACATTACAGTAGACGGGATTCCACTGAACGATGCCGAGTCGCAGCAGGTATTCTGGGTCAACATGCCCGCCTTCTCCACCTCGCTCTCATCCGTTCAGGTTCAGCGTGGTGTAGGGACTTCCGGAAACGGCGCTGCAGCCTTTGGAGCAACCGTTAACATGCAGACTGCTGCCCCCTCACAGGAAGCCAGAGGATCCCTGTCCTCCACCTTCGGAAGCTACAATACCCTCATCAACACGATCGAAGCAGGAACGGGCCTGATCAAAGACAAACTGGCCATCGACATGCGCTATTCCACCCTGAAATCGGATGGCTATGTCGACTACACATCATCGGATAACCGGTCGGCACAATTTACCGGAAGCTATTTCCTGAAGCATGGCCGGATCAAGGCCAATATCATCCTCGGTGAACAGCATTCCGGTATCGGTTGGTGGGGCATTGATAAGGAAACCCTGAAAACCAACCGGACCTTCAATCCGGCGGGACAATACAAGACTCCCGACGGAGAAGAGCGTTACTACGAAAAACAGACCGACAACTACTGGCAAAACCACTACCATTTGCTGTACGCTACCTCGCTGGGCCAAAATCTCCGGCTGAATACCGGACTGTTTTACACCCAGGGTCGGGGCTACTACGAACAGTTCAAACAGGACCAGGAGCTGGCCGAGTACTACCTTCCTCCCGTTGTCATTGGCACAGACAGCATAAGCAACAGCGATCTTGCCCGCAGAAAATGGCTCGACAATGATTTCTATGGCGGTGTATTCTCCCTTCACTATAAAAAAGAAGCCTTCAAAATGGTTGCCGGAGGAGGACTGAATCACTACGACGGGGACCACTTCGGGCGAATCATCTGGATGCGGTTTGCCGGCAAAACAGAAAAAGAACATGAATGGTACAGGAACAGGGGAGAGAAAACCGACGGCAACCTTTATCTGAAAGGCAACTGGCAAAGTGCAAGGGGAATAAACCTTTTTGCCGACCTGCAATACCGCTATGTGGCTTATCAAATGTCAGGCATCGATGACGATGGCTATAAGCGGGTACTCGACCAAAGCCATAGCTTCCACTTTCTGAACCCCAAAATCGGCCTGCAATATGAGATTGATGCTGCACAACGGGCTTACGCTTCGCTTTCGGTCGGGCACCGTGAACCTACCCGTCAGAATTTCAAAGATGCAACGGGCGATGAGGAGGCCACCCCAAGCGCCGAGGAGCTTCGCGATCTGGAAGCCGGTTATGAGTTCAGTTCAACTCATCTGGCCGCCTCCATCAACTTCTACTACATGGACTATGTGAACCAGCTTGTTCCCACCGGCGAACTCAGTACCGATGGCTACCCCATCATGTCGAATGTAGAAAGCAGTTACCGGACGGGAATGGAACTCTCGCTTGGACTCATGCCCCTCTCATTCGTCAAATGGGATGCCTCCCTGACCCTGAGCCGGAACAGGATTCGAAATTTCGTGGAAAGCTATGTGGACTACGATAGCGAGACCTGGGCAGGAACAGAAAAAACCAGGGAACTGGGTGATACGCACATTGCCTATTCTCCCTCGGTAATATCTTCGAGCGATCTGTGCATCAGTGTGCTCAGGAGGCTTGATGTTCACCTTCTCTCACAATACGTGAGCGAACAATACTTCGTGAACACCATGAACGAAAACATGAAAATTGATGCCTGGTTTGTCAATTCCCTTCGCTTCGACTACCCGCTGCAAATAAAAGGCCTCGGCACACTTGGCCTCCATTTTCAGGTGAACAACCTTTTCAATGCCCTCTACGCGAACAATGCCTATGGCGGCACCTGGTGGAGCGATGGAACAGAATACAGCTGGTCGGCCTATTTCCCCCAGGCCACCCGTCACTTCATGGCAAAGATCAGTCTGAACTTCTGAGATGTGGATTGAAATCTTTGGCGCAATAACAGGCCTCCTCTATGTTACTTTGGAGGTAAGGCAAAACCGCTGGCTATGGCCCCTGGGCTTCCTGAGCTCAGCGGTCTATATCTACGTGTTCTTCGTCGGGAAATTCTATGCCGATGCCGGACTGCAGGTTTACTACGTCGTGATCAGCATCTATGGCTGGTACTGCTGGAACAGGCATCCTAAGCAAGAGGAAAAAAAGGAACTCCCCGTACGCAGGATAAAAAGAACTGAAGCGGCAGTCCTGGCTCTCCTGTTTCTGCTGCTTTGGTTTTTGATCTATTACATCCTCGACCACTTCACCGATTCACTGATCCCCCTGGGAGATGCATTTACCACAGCACTGGCCATCGTGGCTACATGGATGCTCACGCGAAAGATCATTGAGCAATGGATGCTGTGGATTGTGGCGAATACAGTCGCATTAGCTTTGTATATTTACAAAGGCTTGTATCCCACAGCCCTGCTTTACTTCGTATACACGGTCATGGCAGTAGTGGGGCTGTATAGCTGGCGTCGCGACCTTTAACCGGCTGAAATGAGCAAGGAAAATGACACAGCGGATCTGATCATTGTCGCCAACGGAGCCTTTCCCGCTTCGGACAGATGCAGGGCGATGCTTAGCTGTGCCGGAACAATCGTTTGTTGCGACGGTGCAGCAGATAAACTGACCGCAGCAGGCTTCGAACCCGATCTGATCATCGGAGACATGGATTCCCTTTCGGTGGCGAAGAGAACGAAATGGGCCAACAAGATGATCCGGATTGAAGACCAGAACAGCAATGATCTGAGCAAAGCTGTACACTACTGTGCATCAATCGGACATAAAAATGCGGTCATCCTTGGTGCCACAGGCCTTCGGGAAGACCATACACTTGGGAATATTTCACTCATGCTTACCTACCTGCCACTTATGAAGGTGAGCATAGAATCCGATTACGGGAGTTTCTTCCCGGTCTATAGCAACAAAGCTGTGACCTGCAGCCCCGGAGAGCAAATCAGTATCTTTTCCATGGATAACCGCATAAAGGTAAGCGCCTCGGGCCTCAAATACCCCCTCGACGAGCTCAGGCTCTCCCATTGGTATACGGCCTCACTGAACGAGACTACGGGCGAGTCCTTCAGTCTGCAGTTTGAATCGGACACGCCCCTGCTTGTTTACCGTGCATTGATCCCGTAAAATCTTTATACATTTGCCCAATGAGCCAGATCGAAAAGGAGATTGCAAAAGACCTGCTGCAATGCAGGGCCGTCATTCTGGAGCCCTCGGAGCCCTTTACCTGGGCATCGGGCTGGCGCTCGCCCATTTACTGCGACAACCGCATTACCCTGTCCTATCCGGATATCAGGGACCGGATTAAATCGGCATTCGTGGAAGTCATAAAAACAAGCTTCCCCGGGGCCGATGTCATCGCGGGTGTAGCCACCGGGGCAATTGCCATCGGCGCGCTGGTTGCCGAAGCACTCCAACTCCCCTTCGTATACGTGAGAGCTTCGGCCAAAGGGCATGGCCGAAAGAACCTGATTGAGGGGCGCCTGGAAGTTGGCCGGCGCGTGATGGTCGTCGAAGACCTCATCAGTACGGGTGGAAGTTCCCTGAAGGCAGTCGAAGCACTGAGGGAAGCCGGCAGTGAAGTGCTGGGAATGGCAGCAATCTTCAGTTATGGTTTTGCAGTCTCTGAAGAAGCCTTCCGGAATGCAAATGTTGAGCTGAGAACATTGAGCAACTACGACAGTCTGATAGGCATAGCCAGAGAAAGTGCTTATGTGAAAGAAGAGCAGGTCGCCCTGCTGGAGCAATGGAGAAAGGATCCCTCCGCCTGGAAACCCTGAGCCTCAAAGACGAACAGATGAAGATCGAAAGCAGAATTGGGAAATCGAGCCAGAAAGACGAGGCCATCTATCATTTTATCACCGATTTCAGAAACTTCCAGGACTTGATTCCGCAAGGGCGGGTCAGCGAATGGAAGGCCTCTGAGGACCGTTGCAGTTTCAAAGTCAGTCCGGTCGGTCTCATCGGCCTGATCCTGGTCGAGAAGGAAGCCTTCAAACGCGTAAAGCTGATGTCGGATCCGGGCATCGCCAGTTACCAGTTCACTATCTGGATTCAACTGAAGCAGATCGCAGAAAACGACACCAGGATAAAAATCACCATCGAGCCGAAGGTCAGCCAGATGATGATCCCGATGCTAAAGGGGCCACTCAAACAATTGGCCGATACCCTGGTTACAAAAATGGAAGGCTATCATTTTCCGGAACCATAGCCCCTAATCAATAAATTCAATCTCCCCCTGGCCATAATGCTCAAGTCTGCCATTGCGCTGAAGCGCTAATTCGCCCTGTTTATTCACCCCTGTTATCGTAGCCAGACATCTTTCATCATTGATCTGAAAACTAGCGCTCCGATCGCGCAGATACAGCCGATCGTGATAGGCCTTTTCAATCGAAGCGGAGCCCCCCAACTGCAACTGCCTGTAATAGTGAGAAAACAGATCTGTCACGCGGCGGGCTGCCTTCTCAGGAGGCATGTCACAGCCCTTCTGCAGGGCAAAAGAGCTCGCCCTGCGGGGAAATTTGGGGAAGGCCTTCTGGTTCAGATTTAAGCCAATCCCGGCAATGGAGTGAGAAAGATGCTGTCCCAGAATTGCATTCTCGATCAAAATACCCGCAAGCTTCGAAGAGCCCAGCAGGATGTCATTCGGCCATTTCACAGAAGGCTTCAGTCCTTCCTCTTCCAGAAAAAGGCAGAGGGAAAGGGAAAGAAGTCTGGAGAGCTGAAACTGGTGGGAAGCTGACAAAAATGCAGGAAAAAAAACCAGACTCATCAAGAGATTTTCTCCGGGATTGCTATGCCAGGAGTGCAGCCCCTGCCCCTTTCCATCGGACTGATATTCAGCCGTTATAACGAACTCCTCCCCCGGATTTTCCCGGGCCAGAATCCGGGCAGCTTCCCGATTTGTTGAATCGGTACTGTCAAGTTTGATCCACTTCATGTTATGGTACAGTTTTTGACAAGCTTTCAGATAATTAGCATCACTAAATACCTGCAAATTTAATACATCGAATTTCATTAACTTTACCGCAAAAGGACTGCATGGACAAGCCTGTCGCTATTAAGGCCTCCGAAAAGAGGCAGATGATCATCGAAGCTATTCAGGAAAAGAAGGGACACCGGATTGTCAGCATTGACTTAAGTGAAGTCGACCATGCCATCTGTGACGGCTTTATCATTTGCCATGGAGAATCGAGTACGCAGGTAAGTGCCCTGGTTGAGGCAATCGAAAAAAAGCTGAAAACGGATGCAGGCATCAGGCCTCATCATGTCGAAGGCCTGCAAAATTGCCAATGGGTCCTGCTCGATTATTTCGATGTACTTGTGCATGTGTTTATGGAGGATTTCAGGAATTTTTACAAACTGGAAGAACTCTGGGCCGATGGCAGAGTAATAGAGATTGAAGAAAAAGAAGAAAAATGACAGACAATAAAAAAGGCAGACCCGGTCCGAATCCCGGAGGAAACAAAGGTGGTGGAATGAGACCAGGCGGAATGAGACCAGGCGGAACGAATAAACCCGGCACGGGCCCGGGAAAACCCAAATTCAATTCCTTCTGGATCATTGGAGTTATCCTGCTGGTCATGATAGGACTGCAGTTTCTGGGCTCGGGATCATCCCTCAAGGAAATAGATTCGAACCGTTTCTTTCAGATTCTTGAAAGAGGCGACATTGCGAAATTAGTCATCGTAAACAAAGAGAAAGTTGAGGTCTACATCAAAGATGACCGGCTGAGCGATGCAAGCTACGAGGACATTCGTTCGCAGAAAAACAACACCGTACTCGGACAGTCCCTGCCCCAGTACTATTTTACCATCATCAGCCAGGAGGTGTTTGTCCGCAAGCTGGACGAGGTCCTGAACGAACTGTCTACGGAAAAACGCCCCGCCATTTCCACCGTTACCCGACGCAACTATCTCGGCGAGATCCTCCTCTGGATCGTGCCATTTTTACTCATTCTGGGCATCTGGATCTATATGCTCCGGAGAATGGGCGGTGGAGGGGCCACCGGCGGAAATAACATCTTCAGCGTTGGAAAATCAAAGGCCCAGATATTTGATAAGGACACGCAAGTAAAGGTCGATTTTAGCGATGTGGCCGGACTTGAAGAAGCCAAGATTGAGATTCGCGAAATCGTTGAATTCCTGAAGAATCCCGAGAAATACACCGAATTGGGCGGTAAGATTCCCAAGGGCGCTCTGCTGGTAGGCCCTCCCGGGACAGGTAAGACCCTGCTGGCCAAAGCCGTTGCAGGAGAAGCGAACGTGCCCTTCTTCTCCATGTCGGGATCGGACTTTGTCGAGATGTTTGTCGGTGTAGGGGCTTCACGCGTCAGGGATCTGTTCAAGCAGGCCAAAGAAAAAGCACCCTGCATTGTTTTCATCGATGAAATTGATGCAGTAGGACGGGCCAGGGGGAGGAACCCGAATTTCGGCTCAAACGACGAAAGAGAAAATACCCTTAACCAGCTTCTTACAGAGATGGACGGTTTTAGTTCGAACAGTGGTGTGATTATTCTTGCAGCCACCAACCGGGCCGATGTCCTGGACAAAGCCCTGCTCAGAGCCGGGCGTTTCGACCGTCAGATTCATGTGGAATTGCCCGATCTGAATGAGCGCAAAGCCATTTTCGATGTGCACCTGAAGCCCATCAGGGTGGCCGATTCCGTTGACGTGGACTTCCTTGCCAAGCAAACCCCGGGATTCTCTGGTGCCGATATTGCCAATGTTTGTAATGAATCGGCGCTGATCGCCGCACGGCAGGACAAGCAGAAGGTAGAACGCCAGGATTTCCTGGATGCAGTCGACCGGATCATAGGCGGACTGGAGAAGAAAAACAAGATCATCAAGGAGGAAGAAAAACGCACCATCGCCTTCCATGAAGCAGGGCATGCCACGATAAGCTGGCTGCTCGAACATGCCAATCCACTTGTGAAGGTAACCATCATCCCTCGTGGACGGGCTCTTGGTGCTGCCTGGTACCTCCCCGAAGAAAGGCAGATCACTACCACCGAACAGATGCTCGATGAAATGTGTGCCACCCTGGGCGGAAGGGCCAGCGAAGAGATGAACTTTTCCAAAATCTCGACAGGCGCATTAAACGACCTCGAACGGGTCACCAAGCAGGCCTATGCCATGATCTCCTACTTTGGAATGAGCGCTAAGATCGGGAATCTGAGTTACTACGACTCCAGCGGTCAGCAGGAGTATTCCTTCAACCGGCCCTATAGTGAAAAAACTGCAGAAACCATCGATAAGGAGGTCAAAGCCCTCATAGACCAGCAATACAAAAGGGCCCTTGAGCTGCTCAGAAAAAACAAGAAAGGGCTCGAAGAACTGGCCGGCATCCTGCTCGAGAAAGAAGTGATTTTCAGCGATGACCTGGAAAACATCTTTGGGAAACGCCCCTGGAGCGACAGCAAGGAAGCACCCGGGCCTGTTGAAAAACCAAAGACGGTAAAAGAACCGAAGGCTGTCGAAAAACCAAAGGCGGTTGAAAAACCAAAGGCGGTTGAAAGACCAAAGGCGGTTGAAAAACCGAAGGCGGTTGAAGAGCCAAAGACGGTAAAAGAACCGGATAAAGCGGAAGAAGCGTCCGAAGAAAAAACCAGCTGATAAAGAGATCCCGGTGAAAGAAATTGGCATCCGGAGTCTGACCGGAACAGCTCTTGTTCTGGTTGTCCTGGGGGCAATGTTATCGGGCCCACACAGCTTCTTTCTCCTCATCTTTCTGGTCTATGCTTTAGGCAGTCATGAGTTGATTCAGATGGAGAAAACGGAGGCTGGAAAGGCACTGAAACTTAACACCGCCGCCGGAGGCATCTTCCTCCTGGTAATCTACTTTTCCCTGAACTTCGGGCTTCCGCTCTACCTGCTGGCTTTGCCGGCTTTAGTCCTGATTGTATCCATCATATTTCTTCCGCCAGAACAATCCTCGCAACGCGGCTTCATCTGGCTGGCTGTGCCACTGGCTGCCTGGTATGGGCTTGGCTGGTGGAATCCCGGAGCAGAATGGGGCTGGGAATTTCCGCTATTCCTGATTGTGCTGATCTGGATCAACGACACCTTTGCCTACCTCACGGGCTCCCTGCTGGGCAGGCATAGAATTGCCCCGGCACTCTCCCCGGGAAAAACCTGGGAAGGTTTTGCGGGGGGGCTTGTGTTCAGCATGCTGGCAACATGGCCCCTCTCGGCCCTTATCGATCCGTCAGGCACGGTAAACTGGCTGGTTCTGGCACCCCTCATCAGCACAAGTGCCTTGCTGGGCGACCTGGCTGAATCCCGCCTCAAAAGAAAGCATGGCCTGAAGGACTCGGGCACAATAATGCCCGGCCACGGGGGCATGCTGGACCGCTTCGATTCCTTGTTCTTTGCAGCTCCTGCCCTTTTGATCAGCCTGATATTTATATCTTTACTCCCATGATACCTATTCACAAAGAAGGAAGAGCTATCGTGGCCATCACAGTCTTGCTTTTAGTGGCCGTGCTGGCCCTGGCTGCTTTTCTGCTCTCCTCATGGCTGAATCTGCTTCTCCAGCTTCTTGCCATTGCAATCCTGGTTCTGGTCCTGCGCTTCTTCAGGGTTCCGGCCCGGCGCCCCTTTCTGGAAGAAAGCACCGTTTGCTCCCCGGCAGATGGGAAGGTGGTGGTGATTGAGCGCGTCGAAAACCAGGCGTTTATGGGCGGGCCTTGCATGCAGATTTCCATCTTTATGAGCATTCATAATGTCCATATCAATTACGTTCCCATCGACGGGAAAGTAAGCTACCTGAAGTACTACCCCGGGAAATACCTGCTGGCACGCCACCCAAAGTCTTCCGAGCTGAATGAAAGATGGTCGACCGGAATCGAAACGGCCTATGGAAGAATTATGCTGACCCAGATTGCCGGTTATGTGGCACGACGAATCCGGAATTACTGCAGCGATAAGGAAGAGCTAAAACAGGGTAATGAATTGGGGTTCATACGTTTTGGATCAAGGGTCGATGTTTTCCTCCCGCTAAATGCAGCCATAAAGGTTGAGCTTGGCGAAAAGGTATATGGGGGGATCAGTCCCCTGGCAAGACTCAACTAAAAGGCGCAAAGACCTCTATTTAACACCTGCTTAACAAAAGGACTCGAAGGACTTCCCTATCTTGGGGACCTTAATAACGATTAAACAAATCAAGATGAAAAAAGTACTCACGCTTATTGCACTTGCCCTTTTTATAGGAGGAATCAGTATAGACACGTATGCCGCAAGCCAGGACAGCCCTGTTCAGATTTCCCTGAATGAGGATGACCCAAAGAAGAAGGAAAAGAAAGCCAAATGTGAAAGCAGTGAAAAGCACTGCAAGAGTAGTGAAAAGCACTGCAAGAGTAGTGAAAAGCACTGCAAGAGTAGCAAGAAAGACTGCGCAAGCGCCTGCCCGTCGAAAAAGAAAGCTTCGGATTGTTCCAAAAGCTGTAACAAACAAAAGTAAGGCTTTAATCCATTTATATTCAGAATTGATAGCTGTCCCGCAGTCATGGGGCAGCTTTTTTCTTTTAAGCACTTTCCATATATTTGCAGCCTCACAAACAGGCTTAGAAATGAAGCAGGCACCCACCCTCCGGATAAGCGAAGACATCAGCTGGATTGGCGTTTTGGACTCCAATCTGCTCACCTTTGACATTGTAATGGAAACCAAGTACGGGAGTACATACAACAGCTATTTCATTGAGGCAGAAAAAAAGACGGTCATCGAAACCGTCAAGGAGACCTTTTGGCCGGAATACAAAGAAAAACTGTGTGCCCTCACCGACCCGGCCGAGATCGAATACATCGTTATGAACCATACGGAACCTGACCATTCCGGATCTCTTAAACACCTCCTTGAGATGGCCCCAAACGCTACTGTTGTCGGGAGCGGACAGGCCCTCAACTATCTCAACGAAATGATTGGAAGGCCCTTTCAATCACTCAAGGTAAAAGATGGTGATGTGCTCGATCTGGGAAATAAAAAACTCAAAGTGATTGGTGCCCCAAATCTGCATTGGCCCGATACCATTTACAGCTATCTCGAGGAAGATGCCATGCTCTTTACCTGCGACTCTTTCGGTGCCCACTTCTCGGACGAGCGGATGTTCGACGATCTGGTGGGAGACTACAGTGAAGCCTTTGACTACTATTTTGATGTCATCCTCAAGCCCTATAGCAAATTCATGCTAAAGGCCATAGACAAAATCAAGACCCTGCCCATCGACATGATTCTTCCTGGTCATGGCCCCATCCTTCGCAGTACCTGGAAGGAAAAGATCGATCGCTCGGTTAAAAAGGCCACTGCCTATCTGAATGAGACCGAAAAGAAGAAGCGGATCCTGATTGCCTATATCTCGGCCTATGGCTACACAAAGGAGATGGCCGAAGAAATTGCGGCAGGCCTTAAAAATGAATCAGAGATAGAGTGCACCCTGCTCGATATTGAACACATCCTGTTGGGCGATCTTGAGGAACACATTTCCAAAGCCGATGCCCTCATTGTGGGATCACCAACCATTAACCAAAACACCCTCCTGCCTGTGTACCGCATGTTTTCCGTGATGAATCCCATCAGGGATAAGGGTAAAGCAGCTGCAGTCTTTGGATCTTTCGGCTGGAGTGGAGAGGCCATTTCGATTATTGAGAACCAGCTGCGCCAGCTCAAGCTAAAAGTGGTTTCAGAAGGCGTATCGGCCCGTTTCGTTGCCGGTTCCGAAGAAAACAGCAAACTTAGCGAACTGGGTAAAGCAGTAGCTGCAGCACTTCAATAAACTCCCCGGGCCAAACTTCGGTCTATCGCAGGCGAATGAATTTGCTGCGACGATCAAGCTGCCCTTCGGTGATACAGCGGACAATATACATGCCTTCCGGAAGTGCCGAAACATCGATTTGGCGAATCTGGTATCCTGCAGGCAGTTCAGCTTCCTCAACGACTGCGCCGGACGGGCCATAAATAAGGAGCCTTGCATCCTTGTTCAATGCCGAACCCAGATTCACAAATAAGCGATCCCTGGCAGGGTTAGGATAGAGGGAAAGTTCCCTGCGCTCCATCCCTGATGGCTGTTTAAAGCCTGTATCCTTATCAAGATGATCGATCGTCGCCTGCAGCACCAGTCCACTCTGCCTGTCCTGAACAAAGGCCGCCAGTGCCAGATCTTTCAGGTCTTCGACATAGTCGGGATAGTTGGCCTGTAAAACGGTCGTGACCACCTTTCCGCTCGACCATGCCGAACCCAGCAATTTGCCCCCCGGATTGGGCAGCATATCCAGAACCACATTTCTGAAAATGGTGTCCTGGTTAGCACCGGTATAATTCGTGACCTCCTTTTCAATCAGAACCAGGTAAAGCTGAAGATTCGTATGAAAAGTATCCGTCAGGCATTCAACTTCTGCGGTAAGCTGAAGCCCTTCTTCTCCCCATTTTACATCAAGATCAATGTCAAAAGCGGGTTCCTCCTCGCTGGCCATGCTAAGTATTTCACCGGAAGGAGAGTTCGCTTCATCGGTGAAGGTAAAACGATGACCGTTCCCTACGCCACCATTCAATACGGCATAGGGTACAACCGAAATGCCATAAAATACAGAACGGGTTTCAGCCCCGTAGGGATAACGCTCGTTCATGACATCATTGCCCGGATAGGCCGTATGGTACTCCAGGGTAACCAAGCCGGAAGGACGTTGAGCCGACAGGGAATCGACCAGTTCGTCAGCCTCAAGGGCAGCAGTGCTGCCGGCATTCGTAAAATACTCCAGTAAATAGCGCTTGGATTGCTCAAATAGCTCAAAATTATCAAAGGCAAAGCCCTGGTTACCCATATTGCTTCGGCCTCCTGTCGCAATCACCACCCTGAATTTGGTATGGGCTTCACCGCTCAGCATATCCAAATGATGAACGGCCTTTTGCCATTCGGTGTCGGGATGAAAGGGATAGGTATTGCTCCAGGCTGCGGCAGAACCTCCCGGCTCATGATAAACGTCCTCTACATTATACCAGTTGATTCCGTCGCCAGGCGTACCCAGGGTTTTCCACCCGTCACCTTTACCCTTATCGTACTGTATTACTGCCCCCTCAACCCCCGGGTAGAAACTCCTCAGGATATCAAAACGCATTTGAAGACTGCCTGCCTTACTGAAATCGAAACAGGGACTCTCCACCCAGGAACGCTCAAGATAGTCCCCCTGATTGGGAAGGTCGGTGTACCAGGCATCATCACTGGCCAAAAACCCGTTAAACCCCGGTTTCCCAAGGGTCCAGCTCATCCCGTCACCCCCCTCATAGGCTTTCCAGGCATGGGCTGTCCCGTTGAAATTCTGGCTATAACCATCCTCATCAACAACGACGGTGGGTCTCAGGTCTGTCGTTTTCGTGAGAGCGGCCTCACAACCATGGGCCGAGACCACGCGCAATGCAACATTGAAAAGCCCTGTCGAAGGAAAGACATACTCCGGCACTTCATCCGGATCGAGTGAAATCAGCGAATCCAGCAGATGCTCCTCCTCGTCGTAAAAGTACCAAATCAAGGAATCAAGCGTAGTATAGGTACAGCTGGTACGATTGCGGATGGAAATGGCACCTCCGTCACTGTAGCAATTGTGAAGCAAACTGAAATCGATCCGCGGAATGTCGGCCAGCACTGTATCCATTTCCATTGTCGCAATACAGCCGGTGGAGGTTTCAGCCTCGAGTTGAATCTGCAAGGGACCGGGCCTACTGTAGAAATGACTTGGATTCTCCTGCTCACTCGTATTGTCATTCCCACTCTCCGGATCACCGAAGTCCCAAGCCCAGCGATCCACCAGATCCTTCTCCTCAGTGGTATTGCTAAAGGCTATGCTTCCCCCGGCCTCCGCTATACAGGCCGGTGAGAAATCAAAGCCGAGTGTGGGCGTCGAATGGACCATAACCGTAGAATCTACGGAGCCAAGGCAGCCGTTCGAGGAAGTATAGTCCATATGAATACTAATTTCCTTGCCAAAAGCATCTTCTGATCCGGGATCGAAGAAATAACCATCCTCCATACTTCCGCTCACACCGGGTCCGGAAAAACTATAATCGGCACCGGGATCAGCCGAGGGGCCTCCGGGACTCAGGACATAGGGCTCATCAGATCCACAGATCAGAGCGGGAAGGCCTGCAAGGTATAAAGGCCCGAGATCATTCACCAAAATGGTGGTGGTATCCACAAGCTCGAGAACATCAATGCTGTAGCTGTAAATCAGATCGTAGGTACCACTTAGTCCTTCCGGATTCAGCAGGGCCTCATTGTCATCTTCATCGTCATCGATCAGATAGCTATCCAGAACCATCCGGGGTTCGACCTGCTCCAGCCTGAATGTGCCGGCCACTCCATCCGAATTGCTTCCGCGTACCGGATAGGAAAGCCCATCATCACAAATCGTGGTTACTACCTCTTCGTTCTGCAAAACCTGAACTTCGGCATCTCCGTGAATCACAATCAGATCCTTCTCATCTGTGTCGGAGCAACCATAGGTATTGGTATATACGCACCTGATTGTATGGGGAGAACTCTCCGGAGGGGCATAGGCCGGATAAAACTTATTGCTTGTTACACCAATTCCGCTAAAAACGCCTCCGGGAGGATCAGACATCAGCATTACCGGGCCTTCAGTCTTTATGAAGGCACTGCGATCGAGTAAGATCGAAACCTCAGGTGTGGGATAAACATCGACAAGCACCTCCCCTAATCCCATTCCTTCAACTCCAAGGGCATCAACAAGGCGGGATATCTTAAAAACATTATCCTCGATGGGCTTTAGCCAGATTCTGATGAAGGATGTGCTGATGTTTGTATAGGTCGCATAAACACTATCTTCATTACTGATATCGAACTCCCAGGGGCCATTCCCATAGAGCCGCACATCGGCTGCTACCGAATCACCCAGACAGATCCAGTTGCTCAGGCCCTGAATGGATGCAGAAGGCGCCTGGGCCTCCTGCCTTTCCTTCTCCTGTGCCAGAAGAAATGCAGGAAGAGAAACAAGCAGGGAAAATAGAACGGGGAAAAAGCGTTTCATGGGAAAGGTTTAGATGTTCTGCATACCTAGAGCTTGCCCTCCAGGTCGGTTTTCAACAGGGAAATCATGCTGTTGTCTCCAATCTTGTTCGTACCCAGCAAGAGAATGCTGCCATCCCCGGGCAGGGCAATATCAACACCGGTCTGGTCTCCTGAAGCACCAAAAAGGACTCGCTCGCCCAACTGATAATCGTCGAGCAGAAACTGAAGGAAGATATCACTGTTCCCGTTTTGCTCCTGCGTACCAACAATCCCAAAGCTGCCGTCGGGGAGATTCACAAAGCGGGCCGATCGCAAATTGGCATTTGTTTCGGAAATGGTCGTGATTTGCGTTGAACCGGTAACCAGCAGGCCGTTGGTTTCAACAGAATAGATCACAATTTCTTCTTTTCCCGATGAGGTATTAACCCGGTTCCCCAGCAGAAGATAACTATTCTCTCCATCCGCCTCAATGGCCCGGGCATATTCATCAAAACTACCATCCAGGACCTTTATACTGGGGCTCAACTCATCATCGAAACTCATTACCAGCATATCGGTTCCATCATCACTAATCCTGTCGTAGGTACAAAGGCAGAGGTAGCGATTACCGGTATTTAGTATGTAATTGGCCGAGGCATTTGCCGCATTCGGATTGTTATAGTTAATACTCAGCTGAATGGAGTCCCCCTCCTCATTCACACCCATCACCATGATATCTTTCTTCCCGTCCTTCACCTGGTAACCAGCCAGCATGAATCCGGAGCTCAGGCCTTCGGCCGCGTGAAGAATGGTTTCATCCTCTGCCGAACCATAGCTTTTCTTCCACAATTCCTTGCCACTGCTCGAAATGCGAACCAGGAAAAGATCCCTCTGGCTGGTTGATCCTGCACGCGGCCGTTCAATATAGCCGCAAAGCAGGAAACCGCCCTGTCCCCCACGCTTAGCCAGAAGGGCGTTGGCCCCGGAAGGCAGGTCATCCTCCGTGAAGTATTTGGGAAAGCCCGGTTTAAGGTTTCCATACGCATCCGTAATGAGAAGCATCATCCTTTTTCCGACTCCGGGTACGGAGTCCACTCCACAAATGGCATAAGATCCGTCTTCCAGAACCTCAATATCCCTGGCCTCATCACTATACTGCTGGCCATAAAATTTAAGGAATTGATCTGCCTGTGCCTCTGAAACCTCCTTTTCACAAGAACTGAGTACAAGCAGCAATACGAGGACAATTGGATAAATATAGCGCATCATTCTCCCTCCCGATTAAGTTTCCAAGCCAGGCCTGCCATCAGGCTAAGCTGATTGATTCGAAAATCGCTGTCGACGTGATAGATGAGCCAATTCAAATCGCCCGACTGGTAGCGGGAATCCGGGTCATTGGCCATCATAAATCCCGCAGAATAACCGACCTCAACAAAGACCAGCGTACGTTCAAGAGGCAACTTCACACCAAGGGCAAGATTCCCCATGAGGTTAAAGGAATTGCGGGCCGCTTTCACATCGGCTTTCTCCAGCTCGACGTCCTCCGGACCGGAGAAAGTACTGCTTTCATAACTCCTGCTGGCTGTTACACTCGAGCTCAGGAGGTAATCCATCTCCACACCCAGTTTAAGATAGGTTCTGATTGACCCCTCGTTCAGATACAACCCGACCCAAAGCGGAACGCCAAGGCGCATCTGATGCTCGGTACAACTGTAGCTGGTAAAAGAAAAGGGCGTTGAACTATAGGAGAAGTTGTTTCTTCTAAGGCTTAAACCTCCGCTGAGCTCTATGCGTTTACTTAGGGGGTGACCATAGAAAACACCAAAACTTACACCCGGTGCAGCCATCCCATAGCTGCTCTCAACCAGGTTTGGATTCCCCGTACTATAAGGTTCAAGCATTTGTGGCAGGGTGGCATTCATCCCAAGTGAAACACCCAGCAGGGGGGCCGTTGCTGAATAAGTGCCGCCTGAGCGAGCAGCCCTCCTCGGCTCTCTGTTTTTCCTTGTACGTTCCCGTTCTGCCAGTTCCTGCTGATGTCGAATCTGCTCCAGACGAATCTGCTCCAGACGTTGACGCTCAGCTTCCTCGGGATCAATCTCCGGCTCATCGGAAGCAGGATCGGGTTCGGGATCAGGTTCGTTGATCACTTGCACCGGTTCCGGAACGGGTTCCGGATCCTTCTCTGTGATTTGTTGCTCCTGCTGTAAAACCAGCAGCGTCCTCTTCTTATTCAGCAATTGAACAAATCCGGCTTCATCGGTAGCTTGTACATTATAGTCAGGAAAGTCCCGGAGAAAATGGTCCATCTGCTCAGCAGCCTTATCCGGAAAATAGTCAAACAGATAAGAACTAATAAGGAGTTTATAGGCCTCTATCTTATCATTGTCTTCCAGGCCATTTTCCATGCAGGGTAAAAGCAACTCGGGAACCATATCGATCATTCCCGCTTTGTAAGCTTCTTTAGCATCCAGATACAGTTGCTTACAACCCACCTCCTGCTGGGCATTCAATACAGCATAGCCCCCAAGGATGAGGGCAAAAAGTAAGCGAAAGCGTATAGGCATATACAGCATTTTAGTTAATTCAATCCATTACAGGTTTTCCGATAGGGAAGGCCTGCTCCAAAATAAGTTCTCCACTCCTCAGGTGTCAGGTTTCTGCCCAAAAGTGCACAGAAATCCCCAACCATGATGGCGGCAGAACTTGGCCGACCCACCATCCTTGGGAAATCAACACTTCCACTATAAAAATAGCGGCCATCGGGGCTGAAACAAACGGCCAATACAAATCCATTGTTTTCTTCAAATACAAGTGGCGTGGCTTCCAGGTCTTTGGTGTTCCAGAGGTAGGTATTGCCATCATGGGAACCTGCAACAAGGAAGAGGCCATCGGAGCTGTAAGCCAAGCCTGTCACACGGGCTTTGGGCCCCTCCAGATTCGTCAGCACCTTTCTGCCATTCCCCTGCATCACAGAAACCTTCCCATCCCTCCGGCCCGCAGCCAGGTATTGCCCGCCCGGACTGTATTCAAGCGACCATGCCTGATTATTCCCAAAATCGGCTATTTCAGTCGCCTGGTCGGGATTCGAGGCATCGAACTCATACACCTTCCCGTCCCGTGTGGCATAGGCCACTTTCTTTCCGTTCAGTGAAACTGCAAGCGCAGAGGGGCGTGCCGGAGTATTAAGCAGTACTTCGGCACTATGGCTGGCATAGTCCCAGCGCATAATTTTGTTTTCGGTGCCCGCCGTAATGAAGGCGCCCGAATTCCCGAGATTTCGGACAAAGAGCACCGTAGCCCCATTGTCTTTTCGGGCATCTACAATCCTCCCCTTGTTCTCGAGTTCCAGAAACAACAAACCTCCCCCGCTGGTGCCCACAACGGCAAGCTTTTCGTCCGGACTTACTGCCAGGCACTCATTGCTCTGACCCGTATTATCGAGGTCGATCTGGGAAGCTCTGTTCGCTACATTTCCGGCAAGAATCTTAACCGAACCATCCCCACTGACCACCAGCAAACTTCCCGTTCTTCTCAACCAGCAAATATCCTTAATCGAATGCCGCAGATTTGGATAAATATTATAAGCCGGTGAGACTAATTTCTTCATCGCAGCATAAAGCCCGAGATAGATATCCCTATCGTAGGTGTTTCCCTTGTATTCCTGATTCAGGAGGTAGGACTGATAAGCCAACAAGCCCTGCAGATCCGGATTTCGTTCTATACCCTGGCTTTGTAGCGCAGCAGATTTGGCCAGGTCGAGTACAGCCTGGCGATCGGCATTTAGGGCTGCTTCAGCCGGTTGAACATCTTCAGGCACAGGCCGGGTAACAGCCGGAGCAGTATGATCCGCAAGCGGGTTCCTTTGTAGTGTCGAAGCAGATTCCCCCTGCGAAGCAGCCCCGGATAAGCCCTGATCCAGGACCTGGCCGGGTTCATTAACTTCAGGATCTTCCGTTTCGCCGGGCGCTATAGCCTGAGGGTCTTCCGTGTATGCAGGGGCCTGCTCCACAACGGGATCTGCATTTACCGAGGGCTCATCCTCCCCATCTCCACGGGACCCAAAAATGAATAAAAAGGCGAACAACAGGGCCACAGCTCCCACCCCGTAGATTACGCCCTTCTTCAGCAATGCGTTTCTGCGTTTCAGAAAGTCTTCCTGCTCTTCCTCCCAAACGTACTGGTCCTCGCTGGTCTTTAAGAAAACCATAGCCCTTTCAAAGGCTGTATCATACTGCACTCCCCAGGCTGAGCCCGGATTATGTGTGTTGCGCCATTCCAGTGCCTGTTGCAGTTCAGCATTGTTCAGGAGTTCTGCCCTGCCCTGTTGGTAAAGCGCAGATGCTTCGGAAAGCTTCAGATAAATCCTCACCGAGGCATACTCTTCTTCAACCCATGTATGGAGACGATCCCAAAGCGGAATGAGCGCTTCATGAGACAGCTCAATCCAGCTTTCCGCATGCAGCCTTATTTCCGCACCAGGTATCAGAAAGCTCCTTCCCCTTTTCCTGAAGGCCTCGACCACATCGGTCATCGTTTCAAGATCCACCTGGGCAATTTTGGCAAGGGTTCCAAGGGTGGCCCCACGCTTGTAACCTGCATGGGCTTCACTCTTGGCGGTAAGGGCCTTGAACAGTTTTTCACAGATCAACTTACCCTGCTTGTCCAGACTTTCATAGGCCTCTTCCATTGCTCTGGAAACAGCAGAACGAACCGGACCAATGGCTTCATAATCGGCCCGGGAAACCGGAAGACCAGCCTTTCCCCTCTGCTTCCAATAGTCCCAGGTTCTCATCAGGGCAAATTGAAGCAGGGGTAAAAAATGCTCAACATCACCCAACTCATCGAGAATAAGGTCCTCAAAGCCCTCTTCAAGGACCCCTCCGGCTTGTTCAACAGGCCCTCTGACCACTGATCTAAGGGCCTTCTTATCCATGGAGGGAAGAACATATCCTGCCTCTTCAATAAGCTTGTACAAGCCCTTGTAGACCCTGCAGTCATTTCTGAAATCCGATCGGATGGCGATGACGATCGAAATCTGGAGGCGATTTTCTCTAAGCAGGCTCTGTATTTCCCTGACAAAACGGGCGGCATCCTTCGACTGGATATTCGACTGTCCCATGGCTCCTTGTCTGAAGAGCTCTTCGAACTGGTCCACCACCAAAAGGTAGTTGTGGCTTCCAAGCCCTTTCTCAAGCAGCACATCGATCAGAGAGCCACCCCCGGAAACATAGGCCTGTACATCCGCTTCATAAATCTTCCTGGGGAAAACCTGCATGAGCCCCCTGATGAGCCTCTCCAGGGGGTGCTGACCCGGGGTGATTCGTATAGGAACCAGGCCTTTGTCACTCTTTTCAATGAGTGCAGGAATCAGGCCCGAAGAGATCAGAGAGGTCTTTCCGGAACCAGAGGCCCCAAAAACAGACAAGAAGCGCCTCTTCTCAAGCATAGCACTCAAATCGGCAACCTCTTTCTCACGACCAAAAAAACAACGGTCATCCGCACCCGAAAAAGGCCGGATGCCCGGATAAGGATTGTCATAGTGAAGCACTCCGGCTTGTATCGTAGAGCTTTTCCCCATATAAGTCATTCTCATTTTCTAAAACTCCCATTTCTGGCAGTATGTTGCACCTGCCCTTGCGAAAAGCGCAAATACCATGCAAAAAACCAGGCCTGGGTACGAATACTGAGATCTCCGCATTTTAGCCTCCAAATCTCGTGCGCGCGTATTCCGCGCAAAGTTAATACAAAAGCGGCAAAATCTCCAGTTGCTGTCAGCAGAATCTTCGTACTAAACCATCCCTTCAGAATCCGGTCGGGTTTTTCACTTTCCGCTATGTTCTACGCAATAAAGCAAGACTTGTTTCATGAAAATCCGTCTCCTCTTCATAAATCCCTCCCTTTGGTAAGAAATACAAGGGATTCCAGCCTAAATCCTATCCAGCCTGGTTCCCGGCTAATCCGGCCAAACAGATCTCAATCCCATGTTGAAAGGCTTTGATTTGAGATAAGCCAAAAGTGATGTAAATTCGCACAAAATTAGGGCACCATGCGCAGCTTCTTCCTGAAAACCTATTCCATTCTGGCCTGGATCACCATGGGCCTGACCTCGGTCATCATCACCCCCTTCTTTCTGCTGGTTTGGGCCTCAACATGCTGGTGGGACCGAAGGCGCCTGGCCGCGCACTATATGGGGACCTTCTGGGCCTGGCACTATCAGAGTCTCATTCCCTTCTGGCAACTCAGCCTGAAAGGCCGGGAAAAAATTCCGCGCAAAAGACCGGTGGTCATGATCGCTAACCATCGTTCCCTAGTCGACATCCTGGCCCTTTACAAAATCCGCAGGCCTTTCAAATGGACCTCCAAGGCCGAGAATTTCAAACTGCCTTTCGTGGGCATGGTGCTGTCGCTGACCAACTCCATTCGCATCACACGGGAATCGCTCCGGGCAGGCGCTCAGTTTATGGAACAGGCCGAGGCCGAAATGCGCAAGGGTTCCTCCATCCTCCTCTTCCCGGAAGGTACCCGCTCGAAAGACCTCCGGATGCGTCCCTTCAAAGAGGGGGCCTTTGTCCTGGCAAAGCGCATGCAATGCGGCATCATTCCCATCGTGCATACGGGATCGGAACGCGCCTTTGACAAGGGCTCATGGGTGTTAAAAGGCCGCTGCCATATCCGCATTCAGGTACTGGATGAGATCCCGGCTGAAGTGATATGCCAGACAGACATCAAAAAGCTGATGGCCATGATCAGGGAAAAAATGGAGCAGGGCATCAGGGAACTTGAAAAGGAATGAACAGGGAAAGAAAGCAGGGAAAGAGCCTGGCTGCTACCCTTCGGAGGATGGGCTATGTGCGCGACCAGGAAGGCATCATGCGTCGCTATCTTCGGGAGCGCGAAAACTGGGAAAGCCACCTGAAAGCCTGCCGCGATTTCATCTCCGGGGCCTTCCCGGATCCAGGCCTCCGATCGCTTGCCATACTGGGCAGTGGCTGGCTGCTCGATGTGCCTCTGGAAGCCCTGAGAAAGCGCTTCGACAAGCTGATCCTGGCCGACATCAGGCATCCTGTGCAGATCCGCAAACGCTGCGAAAAAATGCCCGGTGTTGAACTGATCCAGTGCGACCTCTCGGGTGGAATCGTCGAGCAACTGCAGCAGCTGGCCCGGTCGAAGGAGCGTCCCACAGCTGCGTCGCTTACAGAGAGTCTGGTGTTTTCAGCCCCCGCAGGCCTGCCCGAAACAGACGCCCTGGTTTCGCTGAACCTCCTGAACCAGCTCGACATACTGTTGGCTGCCTACGCCCGGAATCAGATCCTGGGAGGCCGGGAACTCCCCCTTGCTTTCAGACAAAAAATCCAGGCCTTTCACCTCGATTGGCTGCAACAAAAAGCAGGCTGCCTGATCACGGATGTGGAAGAATGGCAAAAGGGCAGGGAAGGGAAGCGAAAAAGCCTTCCCCTGGTACACGTTCCTCTGCCCGCAGGCCGGCGATCGGCACACTGGACCTGGCGCTTCGACCAAAGCGGAAACTACCGAAGGGGCACGCAGGTGGAGATGCGCGTTGAAGCCCGGGAATGGAGCTGATTCATAGGCTTCGTGTAACATCCTTGAAGTCGGTTGTGTTGAAAAATGGCCATAGCTTGAGCTCCGATTTTCCTTATCTTTGGGCCGTTTAGCAGAGACGATCAATGACCGCAAATTACTCAGAAGAAAGCATACGTACACTCGATTGGAACGAGCACGTCCGGAAACGTCCGGGCATGTACATCGGCAAACTTGGAGACGGCTCCTCGCCCGACGACGGAATCTACATCCTTTTGAAAGAAGTCCTGGACAACTGCATCGACGAATTCATGATGGGCTTCGGCAAGACCATTGAGGTAGAAATCGATGAAAACCGTGTCAGCATCCGCGACTATGGCCGGGGCGTTCCCCTTGGAAAAGTCGTCGATGTAGCCTCAAAAATGAACACCGGTGCCAAGTACGACTCCAAGGTTTTTAAGAAGTCGGTGGGGCTGAATGGCGTCGGGATCAAGGCTGTAAACGCACTTTCATCAAGCTTTCGCATCCAATCGCACCGCGAAGGCAAATTAAAAGCCGCCGACTTCAGCGAAGGGGTTCTGCTCAAGAGCCATCCCCGGCAAAACACCACTGAAAAGGACGGCACTCGCATCATCTTTGAGCCCGACAAGGAGATGTTTGGCAAGTTCCGCTTCATTGATGAGTACATCGAGAGCATGCTTCGGAATTATACCTACCTGAATACCGGTCTCAGCATCCTCTACAAGGGCAGGCGTTTCATGTCGAAAAACGGCCTGCTCGACCTGCTTCATGAAAACATGAGTGGGGAGGGGCTCTACCCCATCATCCATCTGAAGAATGGCGACATTGAGGTGGCCATCACCCACGGCAGCCAGTACGGAGAAGAATACTACAGCTTTGTGAACGGCCAGCACACCACCCAGGGCGGCACCCACCTGGTAGCCTTCCGGGAGGCACTTGCCAAAACCATCCGCGATTTTTACAAGAAGGACTTCGATGCCTCCGACATCCGTACTTCCGTTATTGCAGCCATTAGTTTAAAGGTCGAAGAGCCCGTCTTCGAATCACAAACCAAAACCAAACTGGGTTCGAAGGACATGGGCCCCGAAGGGCCAACGGTTCGGAACTACATTATGAACTTTCTGACTTCCAAACTGGACGACTTCCTGCATAAACATCCGGATACCGCCCAGGCCATGCTGAAGAAGATTCAGGAATCGGAAAAGGAACGCAAGGCCATCTCGGGCATTAAGAAGCTGGCCAGGGAACGGGCCAAAAAAGCCAATCTGCACAACAAAAAGCTTCGCGACTGCCGGGTGCACTACAACGGAAAAAACGCGCGCAAGGAAGAATCCACCCTCTTTATCACAGAGGGCGACTCGGCCTCGGGTTCGATTACCAAATCGAGAGACGTAAATACCCAGGCGGTCTTCAGTCTTCGGGGCAAGCCCCTGAATTCCTTTGGGCTGACCAAAAAAGTGGTTTACGAAAACGAGGAATTCAACCTCCTCCAGGCCGCCCTGAATATCGAAGACGGACTCGACGGCCTTCGCTACAAGAATGTGGTCATTGCCACCGATGCCGACGTCGATGGCATGCACATCAGGCTGCTCCTGCTCACCTTCTTTCTGCAATTCTTCCCCAACCTGGTCAGGAACGGGCATCTCTACATCCTGCAGACCCCGCTGTTCAGAGTAAGGAATAAAAAAGAAACCCATTATTGCTATTCGGACGAGGAAAAGGAGGCTGCCATCGCGAAACTGGGCCGCAACCCCGAGATAACCCGCTTTAAGGGGCTGGGCGAAATCTCCCCCGGAGAGTTCAAGCACTTCATTGGCCCCGAGATCAGGCTGGAGCCGGTGCGCCTGAAAAAAGACGACGACCTGAAAGACATTCTCAGCTTTTACATGGGCAAAAACACTCCGGAGCGGCAGCACTTCATCATTGAACGACTACGCGTGGAAGAGGACCCGGTTGAGGTGGCCTGAGTAAGTGCTGCCCGCTAAATGGATTGAGTACAAAACATGAGCGATATAGAAGACAGGCAATTTGACCCGCAGGACGGGAATAAGGGTGATGAAGAGCTGAAGATTACCCATCTGACCGGCATGTACGAGGACTACTTCATCGACTATGCCTCTTACGTGATCCTCGAACGTGCCGTACCCCATATCACCGACGGCCTAAAACCGGTGCAAAGGCGCATCCTCCATGCCATGAAGCGCATGGACGACGGGCGCTACAACAAAGTGGCCAACATCATCGGGAATACCATGCAGTTCCACCCGCACGGGGATGCATCCATAGGCGATGCCCTGGTGCAGATGGGCCAGAAGGACCTCTTAATCGACATGCAGGGGAACTGGGGGAATATCTTTACCGGAGACGGGGCTGCGGCCTCCAGATACATCGAGGCCCGCCTTTCGGGCTTTGCCGGAGAGGTGCTGTTCAATCCGAAAACCACGGAGTGGAAATTGTCCTACGACGGGCGAAACAAAGAACCCGTGACCCTGCCGGTCAAGTTCCCGCTGCTGCTGGCCCTGGGTGCAGAAGGGATTGCGGTCGGGCTCTCTTCGAAGATCCTTCCACACAACTTTAACGAGCTCATCGATGATCAAGGCCACGGAAAAGGGCAAAATCAAGATCAAGCGCATCGACGACAATACGGCCGAGCATGTCGAAATCCTTGTCCACCTCGGAGCCAATGTTTCCTCCGATAAAACCATTGATGCCCTCTACGCTTTTACCGACTGCGAGATTTCCATTTCTCCAAACTGCTGTGTAATTGACGACGACAAACCCCGCTTTGTGGGGGTAAGCGAGATTCTGAGGGCCAATACCGATCATACCAAGGCCCTTCTGAAACGCGAGCTGGAGATCCGGCTGAACGAACTGCAGGAGGAATGGCACATGTCCTCGCTCGAAAAAATCTTTATTGAAAATCGCATCTATCACGATATTGAAGACTGCGAGAGCTGGGACTGTGTACTGGAAACCATCGACAAGGGTTTAGAACCTTTCAAGAAGCTGTTATACAGAGAAGTAACCCGGGATGACATTGTTAAACTGACCGAGATTAAAATCAAGCGCATCTCGAAGTATGATGTGAAACGGGCCGATGAGCATATCAGGGGGCTGGAAAACGAGATGGAAGAGGTCAAAAACCACCTGGCCCATTTGGTGGACTTCACCATCGAATACTTCAGACAGATCAGAAAGAAACACGGAAAGGGCATGGACCGGCGCACCGAACTGCGCAGCTTTGAAAGCATTGAAGCGACCAAGGTGGTGGTAGCCAACCAGAAACTCTACATGAATGCCAAAGACGGCTTCATCGGAACCGGCCTGAAAAAAGATGAATATGTCTGCGACTGCTCCGACATCGATGACATCATCGTCTTCCTGAAAAACGGCAACTACACCATTTCGAAAGTGGCCGACAAGCAGTTTGTAGGTAAGGACATCATCCATGCTGCTGTGTTTAAGAAGAACGATAAACGGACCATCTACAACCTGGTCTATTTCGACGGCAATACAGGCAATGTGATGATGAAGCGGGCTCCGGTCACTGGCATTACCCGCGACAAACAGTACAACATTACCCGTGAGCACAAGCACTCGAAAATCCTCTACTTCAGTGCCAATCCAAACGGGGAGGCCGAGGTGATCAAGGTCTATCTTCGTCCCAGGCCCCGGTTGAAGAACCCCATTTTTGAATTCGATTTTGCCGAACTGGCCATCAAGGGCCGGAGTGCCATGGGGAATATCCTGACCAAATTCGCCGTGCAGAAGATCGTGATGAAAGAAAAGGGGGTTTCCACCCTGGGGGGACGAAAGATCTGGTTTGACGAGGATGTAATGCGCCTGAATGCGGATGCCCGCGGCACCTTCCTGGGCGAGTTTTCCGGCGAGGACCTTATCCTGGTGATCACCAAATCGGGATTCTTTCGCACCACCAACTTCGATCTCAGCAACCACTTTGCCGATGATGTGACCATCATTGAAAAGTTCAGGCCAAACAAAATCTGGTCGGCAGCCTACTACGATGCCGATCAATCGTACTACTATCTCAAGCGCTTCCATATTGAGCCCGGCAGCCGCTCGGTCCGGTTCATTGGTGACAACCCCGATTCCCGTCTGATCAATATCACCGAAGTGGAGTACCCACGGCTCGAACTCCGCTTTGGAGGAAAGAACAAAGACCGGGATCCGGAAATTATTGAGGTCGCCGACTTTATCGGCGTTAAAAGCTACAAGGCCAGGGGAAAGAGGCTCTCGAACTACGAGGTAAAGGTGATCAAGGAAGTCGAAAGCGAAAGAGCCTCGGCCGAGGAGATCCCGATGGAGGTAGAAAGGCCCCTGGAAGCCGGGGAAACTGAAAAGGCCCAAAGCCAGATCGAAAAGTCGTCCGGGGAAAAAGCGAACGCGGCTGAATCCGGCGACAAGGATTTGGAAAAGACCGAACCGGGTAAGAAGAAGGCCGGGAACGGGGAAAAGACAGCTGAAAAGAAGAAAAGGGGAACAGCGAAAAAAGGGGCACCCAAGACTGATCCGGAAAAGAAGAAGGCCAAAGACGATGAGCCAAACCGGGACAATGGGCAATTCACACTCGAATGGTAAATGCAGGGCAGGGTCTTTCTCATCGGTTTTATGGGCTCGGGAAAAACCACCCTGGGCAGACGAATGGCCCGTCTTACAGGCTATGACTTTGTGGATATGGATGAGCTGATCGAGGAAACGGCCGGGATGACCGTTTCCGGTATCTTCACCCAACATGGTGAGGCCATGTTCAGGAAATGGGAGCGCGACATCCTCCTCGAATTGTGCAATCGCAACAATGTGGTCATCTCGACCGGCGGCGGGGCACCCTGTCGGGACGACATGATGGACATCATGAACGCCAGTGGACAGACCGTCTATCTGCAACTCGATCCTGCAATACTCTGCAAACGCCTCCTCGAATCACGTACCCGGCGTCCGCTTATCGAAGGGCTTGGCCCCAAAGAACTCGAAGACTATGTTAGCAGGACGCTGAAAAAAAGAGAGAGCTACTACCGGCAGGCTGCCTATATTGTAGATGGAAGCAGCCTTGATGCCGAAAAGGTGTTCAGCATCCTTTCACAGACAACTTAGGCCCCGCTGCCAAACTAAAAAAAGCCTGAAAGGAAGTCCTCATTGCTGATTCCGGCAATGTAATCGGACACCCTGATGCCCTCCAGGCGCTGCCTCAGGGCTTCCGGATTGTGGATCGTTCCAACAAGCAGGGCTTCGAGTTCACCAATCCTGTAAAGGCCACTGAAATCGCCCCCAAGCGACAACGATTTAATCATCCCCTTTTCCACCTCCAGCTGAAGCCGAAGGTTTCCCGCGGCATAGCTCAGGCTGTGCTCGTAGCGATACCTTGGAGAGTAGCCGTAGTTCCAGTCCCAGGTCGAAAACCGCTCATCCCTGAGCCCTGTGATCCTTGTCCGCTCGGCCTGACTCAATGGACGGACCCTTGCCCCCTTCATGGTTTGCAGCAGCGCTTGCATGAAGCGCTCCTGAAAGGCCCCAATCCCAATCCCCTTCTCCAGATGATCACGGATATTGGTCACCCGCGAAGGAACCGATTTAACAGCCCTGTCCTTAAAACGCGAGGCATCGTTCCCAAGGGCTCCCGAGAGGGCTTGCAGATCGGTATTAAACAAAAGGGTGCCGTGATGCAGGACCCGGTTCCGGTACACATGGCTGGCTGTTCCCGAAATCTTGGCCCCTCCCAACAGGAGTTCGTTCCGTTTACCAAGGCTTACCTCCAGACCGAATCCGGCCAGGGCTTGAATGACAGGTGCCAGATAGCGCGGATAATCGACCAGTTCACCCTCCTTCCCCCTGCTCATAAAGGCGAAATTCAGGTTCTGAAGATCGTGATAAACCGCTCCTCCTCCCGAAATCCTCCGGGCAACAAGGAGCCCTTTCTCACGGGTAAAAGCAAGATTAATCTCGGCAAGGGTGTTTTGGTGTTTGCCAACCACAATCGAAGGTACATTCCGGTAGAGGAAGCAGACATCCTGGCCAACCTGCTTCAAGAGATATTCCTCTGCTGCAAGATTGAAATAGGGATCGGTGGAATCACTCTGAATGCACCACATGAGCCCTGCCTTTAACGATCCACCAGTGCCCGGGAAGACGCTTAAGTGCGAGTCCAAGCAGAAGAAAAACCAGGTAGCCACAGGCCGCCCCCCAGAGCAATCCGGCCAGCACATCGCCCGGATAGTGCACTCCCAGGTAAACCCGGCTGTAGGCAATGAGCAGGGCCCAGAAAACCATGACAAACGAAAACCATCTCGTTCTCATAAATAGCAACAGCAGCATGGCCACCCCCCCGGAATTGGCGGCATGGGAGGAAATGAAACCCCACGATCCGCCGCACTTATTGTTTACAATGTGTACCATGCCCTGCAGGGCCGGTTCATGGCAGGGCCTGAAACGCTGAAAGACCTCTTTAAAGAGATGAACCGAACTCTGGTCGGCCAAAACAATAAGGGCTGCAATGGCCACGATGAGTGGAACAAGCTGCCAGGCCCTTTTCCAGGCAATAAAGATGAGAATAGCCAGGTAAAAGGGCCACCAGGAGGTTTTTCCGCTTACCCACCACATCAGCTGGTCGAAGACAGGGCTGTGCCAACCATTAATGGCCAGGAACAAACGGCTATCCAGGGTAAGCAGGGCTTCCATATCAGTCATTCAGCACAGACCAGAGAATGTCGCTGAGCCGAACCAATCCCTGGTTGGAGATGGAAGAAATAAAGTGATAGCGGACTTCGGGAAGCTCCGCCTTAATCGCCTCGGTCAGCTCCTCATCGAGCAAGTCGGCTTTGGTGATGACAAGCAAACGGGGTTTATCGAGCAGCTCCGGATTAAACTTATCCAGTTCGGCCAGCAAGATCTCGTATTCCTCCCCGATGTCCCTGCTGTCGGCCGGCACCATAAACATCAGCATGGAATTTCGCTCGATGTGGCGGAGGAAGCGGTGGCCCAGGCCCTTTCCCTCACTCGCTCCCTCAATAATGCCGGGGATATCGGCCATGACAAAGGAGCGGTCGTCCCTGTACTTCACGATTCCCAGGTTCGGAACCAGGGTGGTAAAAGGGTAGTCTGCAATCTTCGGGCGGGCCGCCGACATGGCCGAAAGCAGGGTCGATTTCCCCGCATTGGGAAAGCCAACCAGGCCTACATCAGCAAGCAATTTAAGTTCCAGTACAAACCAGCCTTCCCTTCCATCCTCACCCGGCTGTGCAAAACGCGGGGTCTGGTGGGTGGCCGATTTAAAATGCTCGTTGCCCAGGCCGCCACGCCCGCCGGGAATAAGCACCTGTTCTTCCCCGTGACTGGTGATCTCAAAGCGCTGTTCCCCGGTTTCGGCATCCCGGGCTACCGTACCCAACGGAACCTCAATCACGACATCCTCGCCCATGGCGCCACTTTTCAGCGAGGAGCCTCCCGCCTCACCATGCCCTGCAAATATATGCTTCCTGTACTTGAGGTGAAGCAGGGTCCATAATTGTTCGTTACCCCTGATGATGACATGTCCGCCGCGTCCGCCATCACCGCCATCGGGACCACCCTTCCGGGTGAATTTATCCCTGTGGAGGTGAGCCGACCCCGCTCCACCCTTACCCGAGCGGCAGAAGACTTTAACGTAGTCGACAAAATTGACGTTGGACATGCAAGCGGTTTACTTGTCCTTGACCATAGAAATGACCTCAACGATCCGCTCAAAGATCTTATCGATGGTTCCCATGCCATCGACGGGCGCATGCTTGTGCATCTTCTGGTAGTAGTAAGACACCGGCTTGGTCTGCTTTTCGTAAACGTCGATGCGGTTATTGATGGTCTCAAGATTGTCGTCGGAACGACCGGTTTCCTCGCCACGCTTAAGCAGGCGCTTAACCAGCTCCTCGCGGGGAACCTCAAGGGAAATCATCACACTTACGCGCTCGTCGTAATCGGTGAGGGCTTTGCGAAGTTCACGGGCCTGGGCCACAGTGCGCGGAAACCCGTCAAAAATAAATCCGGAGCCTCCCTTATATTCTTCCAGTTTGTTGCGAATCATGCCAATCACGATCTCGTCACTGACCAGCTCCCCCTTATCCATGATCTCCTTGGCCTTTACACCAAGTTCAGTCTTTCCGGCAACCTCTTCCCTGAGCAAATCTCCGGTGGAAATATGCCTTAGGCCATACTTTTCAATGATCTTTTCCGATTGGGTTCCCTTTCCTGATCCCGGAGGACCGAATAATACAATATTCAACATAATTAATCTGATTTATTTTAGCGTTACCAAAAGTAGCAAAGATTAGCAGCTTTATTCCAGGAGCTGGTAAATTTCCTTGTAATTGCGCCCGTAGCCGTCGTAATCGAGGCCATAGCCCAGAACAAATACATCGGGAATATCCATGCCGACATAGTCGAGTTTCAGCTCCTTAACCCTTGCTTCGGGCTTATGCAGAAAGGTGGCTATCCTGATCTCGGCGGGCTCGTAGCCCCTGAGTTGCCGGAGAATCGTTTCCAGGGTTATGCCCGTATCCACAATGTCTTCAAGAACCACTACCACCCGGTCTTTCAGGTCGCGGTTGATCCCGATCAGCTGCTTGACGCTACCCGTCGACTTTGTTCCACTGTAAGAAGCCAGCTTCAGAAAGCTTATCTGGCAGGGAAAATCCAACTGCTTATACAAATCGCTCGCAAACATAAAAGAACCATTCAGAATCCCGAGAAAGATGGGGTCCTTATCGGCCAGATCACGGTTCATCTGAACGGCAATCCGGGTTACTTCCTTCTGGATGCGTGATGCCGGAATAAAAAGCTCAAAGCTTTTGTCGCGTACCTGAACAATATCCATATGACTGCTGTTAGTCCCCTGTAAAATTACACATTGAAACAGGGAAAAAAAATAATTGTACTTTCACGAACAGATAATTAACGAATTAGCACATTAACCAATGGAACCCAGAGTCAGTATTATCATGGGAAGCACCTCCGATCTTCCCGTCATGGAACAGGCTGCAAAGCTGCTTGAAGAATTTGAAATCCCCTTCGAAATCAATGCCCTTTCGGCACACCGCACGCCTCAACAAGCCATGGATTTTGCACGAAACGCAGCATCCAGAGGCATCAAAGTCATTATTGCCGGTGCGGGTGGCGCCGCCCATCTGCCAGGTGTGGTGGCGGCCCTGACCCCGCTGCCGGTTGTCGGTGTCCCCATCAAGGCCTCCATCTCGATCGACGGCTGGGATTCTATCCTGAGCATCCTGCAAATGCCTCCTGGTATACCAGTGGCCACAGTTGGTCTCGACGGTGCCCGCAACGCCGGCATCCTGGCCGCTCAGATCCTGGGCACCGGCGATAAAAAGGTGCTGGAGAAGATGGAAGCCTTCAAGGCTTCATTGGCTTCCAAAATCGTGAAGGCCAATGATGAACTCAAAGAAGTCAAATACAAGTACAAGACCAATTGATGAGGATATGAGCATAAGCCTGCAATGGCACTTAAAGAGACCGGGATTGATAGTTCCGGTCTTTTTTTTGTCCCTGCTCCCGGTATCGGGACAGCTTGATGAAGGAACAGCCAGGGCCGGAGCTCTGGGAGGCTGTCGAAGCACCCTGCCGGGTCCCGGGGGAAATCCGGCTGCCCTGGCATGGTTGGACCGTGCCTCATTCAGCTTTGGCCAGCACTTGCCCTATGGCCTGCCGGAACTGGGCAGCAGCCGGATCACGGCTGTACTTCCTCTCGGAAGGGGGGGAATAGAGGCCCGGCTTGGTCACCGGGGCATGAAGGGGCTGCGCTACATGCAATACGGACTCGCCCGGGGCCTGCGCCTGTCCGGGGATCTCGCCGCCGGACTCCGGCTGGGCATCAGGCACACTCTTATTGAAGGCCAGGCCTTCCACCTCCTCGCCCCCTTCTACAGCCTTGGCTTACAATACCGGGCGGCGGCTGCATGGCAATTCGGCCTGCGCATCGAACAGCTCCGGTTCCTCACAGGATACAGGGAAGCAGCGAGAGGCTGGAACAGCCAACTTTCAAGTGGCTTCAGCTACACCTTTTTTGAAAAGAACGCCCTCTACACCGAACTGCAGTACAACAGCCTTCATGGCCTGCGAACGGCCCACGGACTCGAGATTCGCTTCCGCAACCCGACCCTGCTCCTGGGCATCCGGTCCCGGCCCTTTGCTTTGTCGGCAGGCCTCCAATACGCCTGGCAAAGCTGGACCATCTGTCTGGCCTTTACCTGGCTCAGCCAACAAGGCCCCGTTCCCTACCTGAACCTGAGCCATGAACGCTAGTATCCTGCGCCAATTGCTCTTCGGCACGAGCCTGGTCCATATCCTGGCTTATGCCCTGTCGGCTCAGCCGGGCAATCCCTGGGTGGTGGAAGAGGGGCTCCTCCAATCGACAGGGGATTGGGCTTCTCCCGAGGCCTGGAAAGATGGCTTTACCGACCCGCCGGCCCTGCTCGAACTCAACAGCGCTACACGGAAAAGCCTCATGTCCTCCGGATACTTCAGCCCCTACCAGGTTGATGAGCTTCTGGCCTGGCGGGAGCGCTATGGAGCCTTCTGGTCGATCTACGAACTGCTCTCCATCCCGGGATTTCGGCAATGGACCCCCGAAAAACTGGAACAGGCCTTCCTCAGCCTGAGCAAAGCTGAGCAGCCATCCCCACGGCGTCCCCCGGAAGAATTCTTGCTCAATACCGGGGGCAGCTTTCCCCTGAGCGCCGCCTATGAGCGCGACAGCGGCCAATCAGCCCTCTACGCCGGTCCGGCCCTTCGCAGCAAACTTCGTTTGCAATGGAACCCCGGAAGCCGAAGCTCTCTTGGCCTGGTTTACGAAAAAGATCCGGGGGAAAGCTATTTGCGTGAGGGCTGGCCCGAATTCCTGCAACTTAGCCTGCTTTACAAGGGCAAATCGGCCCTGCAGGAGATGGTGCTCGGAAACTACAGGCGCAACATAGGCATGGGCCTGGTTCATGGCAATGGTTTTCTGCACGACCCGGCCAGCCTTGCCCCCTTACCCGGCCATATGGACCGACTCAACTGGCAAAACAGCAGCTACGAGCATGGCCGGATGCCCGGCATCGCCCTGCACCTGAAATGGGGACCTTACCACCTGAATACCTGGTCCTGGTTAAGACGGATCGACCTGTCGCTACCCCTTCGTATTTCAGGAAACCGACAGGGGGACTTTTCAGCGGCCGACCCCGAAGAGCAGAACGGCACTAAGGCTGAATCCGGCTCCATTAACTGGCTGGACTTTGAACGCAGGGGAGGCTACCACCGGAGCCGGACCGAAAGGCTGGGTGCTGCACTAGGGCTTTCGGGAGGCGGAGGACTGTCTCTTAGCCGCTATTGGGAGCAAGGCCTGTGCGGCATTGCCCTGGCTCCCTCCTTCAACACCCTCAGTCGTCGCGGCCGTGACAGCCTTCAGATCCGGGGCATTCACTCCGATCTGCACCTAAGCCTCTTCGGCAGCTGGAAAAGCGGCCAGATTCGACTCTTCGGGGAAGGGGCTATCGACAAAGGGGGCCACCCGGCTCTTTTCCTGGGCATCCTTGGGCCCTTCAACGACTTCGTAAGCGGAGAACTCAGCCTCCACCACTATGCGGAAGCATTCTGTCCACCCCTGGCCTCTGCATACAGCGCCGGAAACCGGATCTCCCACGAACAGGGGATCACAGCCAGCCTTCATGCCGATGTCGGTCGCTCTGTCCGGGCCACCCTCAGCATGGAAGCCCTTCACTTTCCCTCGCCCCGCTACCAATGTGCAGTCCCCTCGTCCCTGTACCGGCTGCGCCTCCGCCTCAGCTCGCCTCCGTCCTCAAAACTTGATTGGCACCTGAGACTGAGCCATAAAATCACCGCCTCCACACCTGCATCGACCATTCCGGGGCCCTACCCTCTAAAAGAAAAGTCCCTGACCCGCCTTGATGCCCGCATCGGAAACAGACAAACAAATTTTGGCTGGAGCAGCCGCATCATCTACAGCTGGTGCCGCGACAAGGATCGGGAAGCCGGCAGCGCCATGATCCAGCAATTCGACCTGCTCAGGACACCAGGTTTCAAACTCCAGGCCCAGTTCATCCTCTTCCGGGCCGACAACTGGGACAGCCGTCTCTACGCCTATCAGCCCGGCCTCTATCGGGAATTCAACTTCCCCCTCCTCTATGGCAGGGGCCAAAGAACAACCTTCCTGGCCCGGATCAAAGCCGGCAGGAAACTCCGGATCGGCCTCCGGCTCACGCATAGCCACTATCCCAAGCAAAGCAAAACCGGCAGCGGCTACAACACAAGGCCCGGAGCCAATAAATGGGAATGGATGTGCCAGCTCAGGTACAGGCTTTAGAGGGGCCTGTTTTCAGCCTTCCCGGGCACGGAACAATTATCGCCTAGTCGAACTTTAAATGAAGAATGTGGATCTGCAGGCTCACCTTGCCCTGGTAATGGTTTTCGGTAAGCTGGTAGCAGATGTCAAAGGGCATGCCATTTCTGATCCGGGAATAATCCCTTCCACGCTGAAAAGCAATGGCCGGAAAGACACGAAAGGGATGCTCTTCCTGAATCAGATTGAGCCTGAGGTGTTCGCCCTTGTTGCCAACGACACGGCCATCGCCATTGTCAACCACATTTTCGGTCAGAAAAACAGGATTCGGATTCTCGGGGCCGAATGGCCTGAACTGCTTCAGAATACGAAAAAACTTGTCATCTATATCCTGCAGCTTGAGTAAGGTGTCAATCTCAAGCACCGGGATGAGTTGCCCGGGATCAATGGTCTCCTTTACGAACTGCTCGAAACGCTTCTTGAAAAGGGGCACATTCTGGGGTTTCATCGTTAGGCCGGCCGCGTACTTGTGGCCTCCAAAATTTTCCAGCAGGTCGGCACAGGATTCAATGGCCTGGTAGAGGTCAAAGCCATTTACCGACCGGGCCGATCCGGTGGCCAGTCCGTTGGATTGGGTCAGAATCACCGTGGGTTTGTAAAAATGGTCGAGCAAACGGGATGCTACAATGCCGATCACCCCCTTATTCCAATCGGGGTTAAAGAGCACGGTCGACTGCTGTGCTTTCAAAGCGGGGTTGCTCCTGATCATTTCGATGGCCTCCTGGGTGATCTCGAAGTCAATGTCCCTGCGTTTCTTATTATACCGGTCGATTTCCTTGCTGTGGCAACAGGCCTCGTCCTTTTTCCGGCATACCAGCAAATCGACCGACTTTCGGCCCGACTCCATTCGCCCGGCTGCATTGATGCGTGGCCCGATCTTAAAGACGATGTCCTCTATGTCGAGGGGCTTCTTCCGGATATTGGCCACATCCAGAATGGCAGAGAGGCCGGTGGAGGGATTCTTGTTCAGCTTTTTGAGGCCGTAGTGGGCAAGTATTCTGTTTTCACCGGTAATGGGAACGATATCAGAGGCAATACTGACCACCACCAGGTCGAGGTATTCGAAAGCCTGCTCCTTCGGCAGCTTGTTCTTCATCAAAAAGGCCTGGACCAGTTTAAGCCCCACACCACAACCCGAAAGCTCTTTGTAAGGGTAGTTGCATCCGGCCTGTTTGGCATCAAGTACGGCGGCAGCATCCGGCACTTCGTCACCCGGATTGTGATGATCACAGATAATAAACTCCACCCCCTTTTCCCGGGCATAGGCAACCTTATCAATGGCCTTGATTCCGCAATCGAGGGCGATGATGAGTGAGAAGCCTTCCCGGACTGCATAATCAATGCCCTTCAGGGAGATGCCATATCCCTCTCCATAGCGGTCGGGAATGTAGTAATCAATGGCCCGGAAATGGTCCTTGAAGAAGGAATAGACAAGCGCAACTGCAGTGGTCCCATCCACATCGTAATCCCCGTATATCAGAACCTTCTCTCCCCCGTCAATGGCAGCCCGGATGCGATCCACAGCCACATCCATATTTTTCATCAGGAAGGGGTCGTGGAGCTCGTCGAGGGTGGGCCTGAAGAAGGACTCTGCCTCCTTGTAAGTCCGAATCCCGCGCTGAACCAGCAATTGGGAAAGGGGCCTGGAAATCTTCAGCGATCCCATCAGGGAGTCGACATACTGCTCTTCTCCCGGTGCTTTTATAAGCCAGTTTTTCTCCACGTTTTGTGCTTATTCCGGTGGGGAAGCCCGGACCGGTCCTGCAAAATTAACATAATCTTTTTTATACCTTTGTGCCCGTAAAGATTAATACCAACATGCAGAATTCCGAACGCAGCGAACAGGAGCAGATCCGGCGATCTTCCCTCGAAGAAATCCGCAAAATGGGCATCAATCCCTACCCGCCGGAACACTTCCCGGTCAGCCATCAGAGTGCCGAAGTAAAAGCCCTTTTCGAGGCGGAGGAGAATGCCCTCAGCGACATTACACTGGCCGGGCGCCTGATGAGCCGGCGCATTATGGGAAAGGCATCCTTTGCCGAACTGCAGGACGCTTCGGGCCGGATCCAGATCTACCTGAACCGCGATGAACTCTGTCCGGGCGATGACAAGGAGCTTTATAACACCCTTTTCAAACGCCTGCTCGACATTGGCGACCTGATTGGCATCAGAGGCCATGCCTTCCGCACCCGGGTAGGCGAAATCTCTGTGGAAGTAAAGGAACTAACCCTGCTGAGCAAGAGCCTGCGCCCCCTGCCCATTGTCAAAGAAGCAGAAGGTAAGCTATTTGACGCGGTTACCGATGCCGAGTTTCGTTACCGCCAACGCTACGTCGACCTCATCGTAAATCCCGAGTCAAGAGCCCTCTTCAGAAAGCGCAGCCAGATTTACAGCTCGCTTCGTGAGCTCTTTAACTCGAAAGGCTATCTGGAGGTCGAAACGCCCATCCTGCAACCCATTCCGGGCGGAGCAGCTGCACGTCCCTTTGTGACCCACCACAATACCCTCGATATTCCGCTCTACCTGCGCATCGCCAATGAGCTCTACCTGAAAAGGCTTATCGTGGGCGGCTATGACGGGGTCTATGAGTTTTCCAAGGACTTCCGGAACGAGGGCATGGACCGCAGCCACAACCCCGAGTTTACCGTCATGGAAATCTACGTGGCCTACAAGGACTACCTGTGGATGATGGATTTCACCGAGGAAATGCTGGAAAAGGTCGCCCTCGACCTGCATGGCAGCACCAGGGTAAAGGTGGGCGACCATGACATTGATTTCAAGCGCCCCTTCAAACGAATCACCATGCTCGATGCCATCAGGGAATACAGCGGGCACGACCTCAGGGGAAAAAGCGAAGAGGAGATCAGAGCTATTGCCAAAGGACTCGACATTGAGGTTGATGCGACCATGGGCAAGGGGAAGCTCATCGATGAGATTTTTGGAGAAACGGCCGAAGCCCATATGATCCAGCCCACCTTCATCACAGACTACCCCGTAGAAATGTCGCCACTTTGTAAGAAGCACCGCGACAACCCCGAACTCACCGAGCGCTTCGAGCTCATGGTAAACGGCAAAGAGCTCTGCAATGCTTACACCGAGCTGAACGATCCGATCGACCAGCTGGAGCGCTTCCAGGACCAGCTGAGACTCTCGGAAAAGGGCGACGACGAGGCCATGTTCATCGACATGGACTTTGTACGTGCACTGGAGTATGGCATGCCCCCCACCTCTGGAATGGGGATAGGTATCGACCGCCTGGCTATGCTGATGACCAACCAAAGCAGCATACAGGAAGTCCTCTTTTTCCCGCAGATGAAGCCCGAGCAAAAGGCGCTTCAACTGAGCGATGATGAAAAACTGATCATGAATCTGCTTAAAACCGCTTCCCCCGCGGAGCTCAACAACTTAAAGCTGCAGACCGGTCTCAGCAATAAGAAGTGGGACAAGGCCATCAAGGGGCTCACCGGGAACAAGCTGGCAAAGGTGGAGAAAAGCGATGAAGGCTTGTTGGTCTCGCTTATCTAAGCCTTCCCAAAAGCCTCAGGTATTCAGAAAGCAATGGACCCGGAAAAACTCCTCGCCCGACAACGGGAATTCTTCCTCAGCAACAAGACAAAAGATCTGGCCTTCAGGATCGAACAGCTTGCAAAACTGGAAAACCTCATCCGTAAAAATGAAGAGGCCCTTTTTGAAGCCATTTATGCCGACTTTGGAAAATCGAGCTTTGAAACCTACCTTACCGAGCTCTCACAGATCTACCATGAGCTGAAACTGGCCCGGAAGAATGCCAGACGATGGGCAAAAACAAAACGGGTAAGGACGAACCTGGCCAACCTGCCGGGACAAAGCTTCATCATGCCCGAACCTCTGGGCTGTAGCCTGGTCATAGGGGCCTGGAACTACCCCCTCCAGCTCTGCCTCATTCCGGTCGTCTCGGCACTGGCAGCCGGGAATACCGTCATCCTGAAACCCAGCGAATTGTCGGGACACAGCTCGAAAAAACTGGCAGATCTGCTCAACGCCCACTTTCCCGAGAACTACCTTTTTGTTTACGAAGGCGGAGTTGATGAAACCACCGCACTGCTGAACCTGCACTTCGACAAGATTTTCTTCACCGGAAGCATCCCTGTAGGCCGGATCGTTTACGAAGCTGCCGCCAAACAGCTCACCCCGGTCACCCTTGAACTGGGGGGAAAAAGCCCCACCTTCGTTCTTTCCGACTGTCGTATCGGGCTCAGCGCTAAACGAATCGTCTGGGCCAAATTTCTGAATGCCGGACAGACCTGCGTAGCCCCCGACTACATCCTGGTCGACCGTACAATTGCCGATGAATTCACAGAAGCCCTCATCCGGGAAATAAAGGGCCTCTTCCCCCCGGGAAATGCCCTGCCGGAAAACTATGTCCGGATCATCAATGACAGGCATTTCGAACGGCTCCGCAGTCTGATTGAAGAGGACAGCCTGCATTACGGGGGTGAACTTGACCCGGAAGGCCGCATCATCTGGCCCACAGTACTCTACCCGGCCGATTTTAAGATCAAAGCGATGCAGGATGAAATCTTTGGTCCCATCCTCCCCATCATCCCCTACGACAACCTGGACCAGGCCCTGGAGACAGTCAGACTGAAACCCAAACCCCTGTCAGCCTACATTTTCACAGAACAGCGGAAAGAGGCAAAAAGAATACTGACCATGCTTTCCTTCGGCGGTGGTGCCGTCAATGAATCGCTCACCCATCTGACCAACAACCGCCTACCCTTTGGAGGAGTGGGTTTCAGCGGCACCGGAAGCTATCACGGAGAGAGCGGGTTCCGGGAGTTTTCGCACTACAAAAGCATCCTGAAAAAAAGCACCTGGTTCGAAGCCCCGATGAAATACCCACCCTACACGCAGAAGAAATTAAAAGCCTTTCGCCGGTTTCTTGAATAAGCCTGGGGGGAAAGGAAACAATTTCACAGATATTCCTTATCTTGCGCCCCGAAAAATACCTGCCTCTTTAGCTCAGTTGGTAGAGCAGTTCATTCGTAATGAACAGGTCGGGGGTTCGAGTCCCCTGAGAGGCTCCAGGGTGTGAGAACCATCTGCTCCGCGGGCCCATACGGGCCCGTTCCGGTTTGTAAGCAGCACCAAAGCCAATAAACTACTCGGGCAAGGTCGCAATGATGCCTTTCAGAAAATCGTTTAGGCTAAAGTCGGCAAGACTGTACCCCATGCGCACCACGACCAGTTTCCTGGAGGGGATCATGTAAACCCGTTGTCCGAGGAAGCCATCGGCAAAAAACACATCATCCGGAACGTCGTAAAGGGTATTTGCCTCTGAAGGTTCCTTCAACCAGAAGGTAGCCCCATAGCAGCCATCCGAGGCTGGTGCGGCCTGCCGCATAAAACCGACCCATTCGGGTGCCAGTACGGTATCCCCTTCAACAATTCCGTTGTTCAGAAAGAGTTGCCCAAAACGGGCCCAGTCCCTGACCGTACCATAGCTGTAAGAAGAAGCCACAAAAAGCCCGCTGGCATCGGTTTCAACCACAGTATTCAACATACCGATCCGATGGAACAGACGGGAATAGGCATAGCCCAGATAAGCCTCTTCATCCCCGATGCGATCACGGAGGATGCCCGAAAGCAGATTGGCATCGCCGGAAGAATAGTTCCAGTGGCTTCCGGGGGCATGCGCCAATTCACAGGCAGCCACCGATGCAAGCATGTCATCGCTCTGCATCAACATAACCGTGGCCTCCGAAATGGTGAAGTAATTTTCCAGCCAGTCGAGTCCGGTACTCATATGAAGGACATGTTTTGTCGTGATCATAGCTCGCTCGTCCCCTTCCCAGGAAGGCAGGCCCACCGGTGCCTCAATATCGAGCTTTCCATCCATCACGAGAGCCCCTGCCATGGCCCCGGTAATGCTCTTGGTCATCGACCAGCCATGGAAGCGGGAATGCTTATCATAGCCTTCCAGGTACTGCTCTCCAACCAGAACATTGTCATAGACCACAGCCACACCAAGGGTTTTCTTCAGGGCCTGTCCGGGATCGCTGTCTATCGCCGCTTTCAAGACGCTGTCGAGCGCATGGTAATCGGGTCCTTCGGGCAGCTGATCGGGCAACACATCCCCCAAGGGCCAGGCTGTGGTATCCGGATCGTAGCCCGGATCAGGGATGGTGTAAGAGGCTGCCTTTAGTTCCTCAACCGCTTTCCCAAGCACGAGTACGGAGCCAAGCCCCTCCCGGTAAACAGCCTTGCGTTTTGCCAGGCCAAACACAGAGGAGCTTACCGACTTTTCCTCATAATCAATCCTGGATTTAGCCAGACTGATGGGAAAAAAGGAAAGATCCTCAGCTTCGACTCTCTCGGGTACCTTATCGGCCAGAAATACCGAAGAACACATCCCTTTCGCAGCAAACGCAGTGATGATAGGCAGCCTGGGCCAGGCAAACCAAAGGGCAAAGAGCAGGACGCCGGAAAGGACGACCCAAAGCAAAACTTTCAGAATCTTTCTCATCATGCTGTAAGTTTAATAAAATGGTTTACGGTGCTAAACTTACAGAATTAGCGTATATTTACGCCCGAATTCAACCTTTTTTACCTCTGGAACAATGGCAGAAGAAAAGCCAAAAGTGCTCTACGTGGATGATCTTCCATTGAATTTAAAGCTGTTTGAAGCCACCTTCAGACAGGACTATGAAATCACCATCACCCAGTACCCCGGCGAGGTCATGGGCATTTTGGAAGAGAAAGAAATCCAGGTTGTCATCTCCGATCAGCGCATGCCCGAAATGAACGGGACCGAGCTCCTGGAAATGATTGCGAAGAAATACCCCAACATCAGACGCTTTCTGCTTACCGCCTTTACGGATACCGAAACAGTCATTGAAGCAGTCAATAAAGGGCGTATTCACGGTTACTTAAGAAAACCCTTACAAACGGATGAAATCAGGCGTTCACTGACAAGTTCAATGGAAGTTTTCCACCTGAGAAACAGGAACCGGCTGATGATGGAAGAGCTGGAGAAGGCCAATAAAGCCCTGCACAATCTGGATGATCTGAAATCGGACATCATTAATTCCATCGGAAAAGAAATCGCTTCGCCACTGAACAGGATCATGAGTACCCTGCACCTGCTCAAATCCAGAATTGAAGGTGACGAGTTAAGTGAAGTGGTTAAGGTACTGGACAGCTCGGTCTTCAAACTCGAACAATTCTCCCAGCTCGCCAGACAAATTTCAGAACTGAAATCGCCCGGTTTCATTCTAAAGAAAGACAAAGTCCTGTTGAAACAAGTCCTTCAATTCAGTAGTATAGAGACCAGCGAGGAGCTTGAGGAGCAAAATATTATTCTTCGCAAAGAGGTTTCTGATGAGGGGCTGGAAGTTGACGGAGATGCCGGTTTGCTGGTGTCGTGCCTGGTAGCCCTTATCCGTTTTGCCAGGGAACACACCGAGCATGCCGGAGAAATTGCTGTTCGGGCCGAGCGCAGAAACGGGGAAACCGTATGCCGGATTTGTGACCAGGGTGCTACCTACAGTGCAGAAGACTTCAGCATACTATCGGCACACTTTTCAGACACAGATACGACCATGAATCTGGATATGGGCATCGGACTCGGTCTTGCTCAAATGATTATGGAAGCCCATGGAGGAAGCATTGTTTTTAAAAGTGAGACTGAAAACCATGGGTGTTTTGAGATGGTCTTCGCAGAAGACAAAGCTCAATAAAGCAAATCCGGATGAATGATTCTCTGCTCCAGTCCCTGATGCGGCTCTTTGCCATTATCGTCGGAATGAACAAGGACATGGTGCATGTACTGGCCAGAAACTATGTGGAAAGCTTTTTGAAAGAAGAATACAGACCCGCACTGGCTAAACGCTATCTGGCGATTTTCGACCAATACACAGCAGAACTGGTGGGCTATGAAAAAAGCAAACAGAACAAAAAGATTGCGGTCTGGTCTGTAAAAATCCTGGTCATCTGCCAGGAGATCGTAGAGGAATTGCACATCAGGCATCGATTCATGATTCTGATCAGTCTGATTCGCTTTTCGCAGTATTTCTCTTCATCTTCCAGATCGGGAAGCAATCTGGCAAATGCCCTTTCCGATGCCATCCGGACAGTGGCCAACGGCCTGCTGATCAGTGAGGATGAGTATGAAAGCTGTTCCACCTTTATCACGGACAAATTCTACAATGTTCCCGATCGAAAGAACCTGCTTATCGTCAGCGATGATCCTGAATTCGAAGATGTGGAAATCAAACACATCCAGAAAGACCGCTTCCCTGGTCAGTTATTCGTCCTGCGTATTGAAAGGGCCGACACCTATCTCTACCAGTACGCCGGTAAGGCCACACTGAATAACAATGGCAGGAATGTCTTTCCGCGTCAGGTTTACGTTTTGCCCAAAGCCAGTGCCATCAGAACGGAGAATCTACCTCCGGTCTATTACTCGGAGATAGTTTCAGGCTATATCAGGATCAATGAAAAAGAGAAGGTTGAGTTCCTGGCCCGGGATATTGAGTTCCGTTTTAAAAACTCTTCAAATGGGATTCATCGCTTTAGCTTCAAAGGCCGTTCCGGGGAACTGGTGGGCGTACTTGGGGGAAGCGGGGCCGGTAAGTCCACCCTCCTTAAAGTGCTTACCGGCAGTCTGAAGCCTAATCATGGAGACATCTTCATTAACGGGTACAAACTGAAGGAAAATGCCGCAGAACTCAAGGGTATGATTGGGTATGTTCCTCAGGATGACTTGCTGATTGAGGAATTAACGGTCTATCAGAACCTGCATTTCAATGCCCGGCTGTGCCTGAATGGCTATAAGCGGGAAGAGATTCATGAGATGGTTCTTCACATCCTGAACGAACTGGGATTGTACGAGGTCAGGCATCTGAAGGTAGGTAATCCCCTGAAGAAGTTTATCAGTGGCGGACAACGAAAGCGGCTGAATATCGCCCTCGAGCTGATCCGTGAACCCCATATTCTGTTTCTGGACGAGCCCACATCCGGACTCTCGTCAACCGACTCCGAAAATGTCGTAGCCCTGTTAAAAGAACAGGCTCTGAAGGGGAGACTTGTGATCATTAATATTCACCAGCCTTCTTCAGAACTCTTCAAGCAATTCGATCAGCTGCTTGTGCTGGATACGGGAGGCTACCCGATATATGCCGGTAACCCCCTCGATGGCATTACCTATTTTAAACAACTCTCCAATAGGGTCGATGCAGAAGAAGCTGAATGCCAAAGCTGCGGAAACACCAATCCCGACGACATCCTGAAGGTAGTTGAAGAAAGGGATGTAGATGAACTGGGCGAGTTTTCCCAAAAACGAAAGGTAAGCCCTGCCAGTTGGTACAAGAGCTATCAGGAAAAGATTGAATCGCAGGGCAATTTCGAAATCAAAAACCGATTCATTCCTGAGAATAAGTTCCAGGTCCCCGGAAAACTAAAGCAGTTCCTGATCTTTTTCCAGCGAAACCTCTTATCTAAACTCGCCGACCGGCAATTTCTGGCGATTGCCTTGCTGGTGGCTCCCATGCTGGCGGTTATATTGGGCTTCTTTTCCAAGTATGTAGCCGGAACGGAGGCCAATCCGCATGCCTATATCTTCTCGCAAAATGAAAACCTGCCTGCCTACCTTTTCATGAGTGTAGTGGTAGCCCTTTTCCTGGGCATGATCGTTTCTGCCGAAGAAATCATAAAAGACCGGCGAATGCTGGAAAGAGAGTCCTTTCTGCACCTAAACCGAACAGCCTATCTGTTTTCAAAGATTTCACTGCTCTTCATCCTCTCGGGTTTCCAAATGCTTTTGTTTGTACTCATCGGGAACTGGATTCTCGGCATCAGGGGACTGGGCTTTCTATACTGGCTGGTTTTATTTAGCAGCGCCTGTTTTGCAAATATGCTGGGACTGATTATTTCGGACGGACTAAAATCGGTGGTGGCCATTTATGTGATCGTTCCCTTTCTCCTGGTACCCCAGATCATGCTTGCCGGAATCATCGTAAAATTCGACAAGCTCCATTACAGATTCGCCTCCCACCAAACCGTGCCCATGAGTGGCGAAGTAATGGCCAGCCGCTGGGCATACGAAGCCCTTGTTGTGGCCCAATTTGCAGACAATGACTACCAAAAACACTTCTTCGAAACCGAGAAACTCGAAAGCAACATCACCTACGACCGGCAGTTTTTGATCCCGGCCATGCTGCAGGAGCTGGAAGCTGCAGAGCAAGTCCTTGGGAAAGAAGCAAAGGAGGCAGAATTGGAGGAAAGGCTCAGGACCTTTAGATTGGCCCTGGACGACATCTTTCTGGTTGCGAACAAACCCGATCCCCTGAATTTCACGCCGGAAAGGTTTACATCCCAATTTGCACAGGAAGGCAGATCCTGGCTCCTGGCCTACAAGGAGGGCCTCACGCGTGAACGGAAAAAAACAGAAAAAGCGAAAGATTGCTTAATCGATTCCCTGCTAACTGCAAATGGCGCCTCAGATGCCATCCTCAGGCTGAAGAGAGAATACCACAACGAAAGCCTGGCCGACCTGACACTAAACCGGAATGAACTCCATAAAATCAAGAAGATCAAAGGCAGGCTCATCCGAAAGTTTGAGCCCGTCTACGCCCCGCCTGCAAAGCAGAATGGAAGGGCTCAGTTTCTGGCCTCCACAAAACAACTGGGCAAAATGAGCATCCCGACACCTTACTTCAACGTATTGGTCATCTGGTGCATGTCTGTTTTCCTCTACGTACTTCTGCATTTCAGCGCACTTGAAAGAGTGCTCGGTTTTTTCGCTAATCGGGAAAAGAGCGACTGAAGCACTCGGGCATATCGCATTTTTGTTTTAAATTGGAACTCAAAAGCACTTTAAAGAGAATGGTTATGAGAAAAACACTTTTCAAAGGATCCATCTGGATCTTTGCGGGAGTATTGGTTTTTTTTAGTTCGTGTAATCCAAGCCCTAAGAAAGACTCCGCCATCATGGACGATGTGGAAGCGAGCGACCAGAACGAAGACCTCACTTCATTTAGTCACATCTACCACCTTTATCCCTCTCCGGCCGAAATGCTTGGCATTATCGACATGGCCGATGTGACGTACAACGAAACCCTCCTCACCCCTCCCGGGGATCATGATAAATATGTCGGTAGCAAGGCGCGCACAAGCATGCTGGGGATCTATATGGCCGATCTGGCCTACACAGCACTGTTTGGCAGGCATGAAGCAAGCCTTGACTACCTTGAAGTGGTCCGAAATCTGGCCGAAGAGATCAGGATAGACGAAGCTGTAAACGACGAAATGATGGAAAAAGCCAGAAACAACGTCGAATACCTCGATTCCCTCTATCAGATTTCGAACGAAGCATTTATCAATATCATCACTTTCTGTGAAAGGAATGAGCGTTCAAATACCGTCGTCATGCTTTCGGCCGGAGCCTTTATCGAAAGCCTTTATCTGGCTGTAAACCAAATTGAAAACTATGAGCAAGCGGGTATTCTTCTACAGCATCTGGCCGATCAGAAGTTTACCATAGATAATTTTATGGCATTCGCCGAAAGCGTCACCAAAGATGAGGATGTAAAGACTACCATCGATGAGCTGAAAGCAATTAAAGCCATATACGATGAGATTAACCCGGGCTCGGGTGAAGTCTCCATCAGTACCAGTAAGGATGATTCCGGACCAAAGAAACTGGTCATCGGCGGAGCCGACAAACAGAGCCAGCCAAGTTTAAGCCAGGAGGAATTCAGCCGCCTCAAAGCCGAAATCATCGCCCTGAGAAACAAACTAACGAACGCTTAACACAGAACAACCTATTATGAAAGCTCAATATCGCATTGTTTTTACGCTACTGTCTCTTTTTTTGGGCTCCAGCCTGCTTCTGGGGCAGAACTGCGATAACCACCATATGGATGGAGACTGCCGTTACGACCTTAAGCGTGGACATAAGTTGTACACACAGTCCAGATCAGCTTTGGTCAGTCCGCTCGATACCACCGAATTCGACATCGTGTTCTATGGCCAAAAAGACTACATTCTGTCATTCTGCACCCACAAAAAAATGTATCCGATCCACTTTGTTCTCATTGACAAACAAACCGAACAAGTCTTGTACGATAACGAGGAGGACAAATTCCTCGAATCGCTTGGTCTGGGATTTGATGTGACGAAATCGCTTATAATCAGAATAAATGTTCTGGCCCGGGAATCCACTGAAGAGGAAATCCAGGAAAATGTAGGCTGTCTGGGCCTGCTCATACAGTACAAGAACTACCCCAATAAGAAGGTAAAGCTTCAAATGTAGGGAAGGGCCATTGTTTAACGGGGCCTATTCCCTAAATTTGCCTTCTCAATTAGTGAACCCATGAGACTAAAAATCATCTTAACTACATTAGCAATCCTGCTGTTCTCCTCATGTCTCCAGGTCGACCAGGAACCGTTTTTACTGCTCGGGCCCAGTGCCGACCTTAGTGCCCATATTAAGAATGGGAAGCTTTATGCGACAGTTCAGCTCAATGCCAACCCCCAGATCATAACCGCAGGGAACATTCCGATGTACTTCGAGTTCACTGGAAACCTCTCGATTTACAACACCAAAACCGGAAACATTATCGACCTGAGCGAATTTAGCGGGAAAGGGGCCTCTAAGGTTTATGTGGTTTCTGCCGATACAACTGCACATGAGCGTTTCGTGGTTATTGCCACGGGAAGTGTCAGTAGCTATGCTGATGTCGGAAACGATCAAAAGACTTCGAACGACAAATTACTGGGCGAAGCTGATTTTTACGAAGAAAGGCAGTTTATCGTTTCAGAGGTTCTTAGCAATTCAGCGAATTAAACCAATAAAATGGAGCGGGCCCTGCCTTGCCCGCCCAGCAAGATGCGCAGGCCAGGACAAATAATGCGTTACATGAAGCCGGGGTTGGTATCGATACTCCTGGTGATGCTGGCACCCCGGGTTTTCTATGCACAGACGCTTCCATCCGAGCCCCTGTCCATTCCGGTATTCCATCCCATGGTGCTCAACCCTGCATATACGGGGAGCAAGGACTTTACCCATATTTCCTTAAGCACCAAGGCCCTCAGATCTCCGTCTCATCAAATTGCCTGCCTGCATACCCGTATCGGTGCCAATCACGAAAGCTTTACACCTTTCGGACTGGGTGCCTACCTCTTCCGGAACCAGTATGAATCTTACCGGAGACCGGGCTTCGCCCTGGCCGGTGCCTACCATTTTCGCCTCGACAAAGAATTTGTGCACATGCTGTCTGTTGGCGCGTCCCTTAAAGCCTCGGCCTACCTGCCAAAATCAGCTGCAAATGAGGGGGAGAGAGAGAACAAACACTTCGATCCAAACATGGATTTTGGCCTTTATTACTATGGGCCAAATGCCTTTGCCGGCATCTCAGCAACACAGGTTTTCGGAAGCAAAACGACAGAGGACATTGACCCGAACCACCCGGCCTACATCTCCAGATCCTACCACCTCTTTGGCGGTTATAAAATCATGCTTAACCGGGAATCGGGAATTGTATTGGAACCATCCATCCTGGTCTCTGTCACCGATTCTACTTTTGGCCAGATTCATCAACACATCACCCCCTTCTTCAAGCTCTATCTGCAAAATTTCTATCTGGGGACATCTATCAAACCCTTTCTCTTTTCCGACTTCTGGAAGAGTATAGAGGTTTACACCCTGTTCTTTCAGTACCAGTTTCCCCGTTTCTATAGTGGTGTATATCTGGAGTTTCCAAAAACGGGTTTTCTAAACGACGACAATATTATCTTCGAAGTATCCCTGGGCATTCTTCTCAGCAAAGAGGGGAGCAGATTTGAGCGTTACAGGCACTGGTAAGGGAATCAATATGAAAAGACAACAGGCATTCGCGATACTCCTGGGACTTGGCTTGTCCATTGCCGGCAATGCTGTGCTTCAGGCAACAGCTTCAGGATTCATAGCCAATGATGAACACGACTCTGTGAAGGTTAGCGACCTTTTGATCAGAGATACCCTGATGCTCAAAATAGACGGGCCAAATGATGTGGCCTTTTACATGAACGGGGTGGTTTTCCTTTCGAACACGAAGTTCCACCAACATATGATTCCCGACCATATCGCTTTTGGAGTGGTTAAATCATATTTCACGCCTTTGGATTTTATTGCAAGCGAAAGCAGTCATCCGCTATTCAAAAATGACGACTTCCCTTATTCACCTGGCGGAACATCCTATTCCCGAGACTACCAACGCGTCTTCTTTACGAAATTCGTCGATGAAGGCGGGCCTCACAAGGTGGAAAAAATCTTTGAAATGGACATCCTGAATGGAGAAGGCTCCAATCACAGAATGCTCGATTTCTGTGAGCCCTCTGCACGCTACCTGCATCCTGCAGTTTCGGCCGATGGCAGCTTTATGGTATTTGCTTCCGACCTTGCTCCATCTTCGGGTGGCCTGGATCTGTTCTACACAAAGAAGTCTTCGGAGGGATGGTCCAAACCCCTCAATCTGGGTAAGGACATTAACAGCAGCTCCCACGAATGGTATCCATTTCTGGATCAACACAACAATCTGTATTTTTCATCGGCCGGGAAAATGGGCTATGGGGGCTATGATATTTATATCTGCCCGTTTAATGGCAGTAGCTGGGACAAGCCACAGAATTTGAGTGACTATGTCAATACAAATCGGGACGAATTGGGATTTTCGATCCACCCCGCCCGCAAGATGGCAGTTTACTCACGGGCCGGAGATGAATTGGAGCCCGATGGTGCAATTGTAAAAATGTCTCTCAACACCAAGGCCTTCCTCATTACGGGCATTGATGATGAGCGGGCAGAAGATATTGCGCTTCTTATGAAGGATATGGCCGGCACTGGTTTTACTGCCTCCGATACAATGATTCTTTCGGGCCGGGGGCAAAGCCCTCCCGACCATCTGTTTTCAGACCCCCTTCTGTCCGATGAAACAGACGATACCCGCGAGGCTGAAAAAGAAACCCCGGAGAATACTGTGGCAGAATCGCCTGTTTCTGATACAGCAGAAGAGCGTGCAAGTATCCCAGATGAACTCCCGGAATCAATGTTGAGTATCGAACCTACAACACAGGTGGAAAGCGAAGAACTTGCCCGAGCAGCCGACATTGTAAAAGAAGCTGAAAGCCCTTCGGAGCCCAAAAAGACAGCAAGTACTGAAGCGCGTACAGGTCCTGCTGAAAAGCTCCTGGATCGTCGGCAAGCTGCTGTTATTTCTCCCCTGGCCTTAAGCAAAAGCCCTTCTGCTGATGAGCCCCCCGAAGAAGAAAGCCCGGATGAAAACAAAATCACCTTCCGGGTTCAGATCCTTTCAAGCACCCGGGCCGGATCAAAACCAAGCATTACATTGAACGGTCGGGAATATAAAACCTTTGAGTACTATTACAAGGGGGCCTATCGGGTAACTGCCGGTTCCTTTAGCGATGTGAAGGAAGCGCTCAGATTCAGGACTGTCTGCAAAAAAGCAGGATTCAACCAGGCCTTTGTCGCGGCATTTCGGGGAAAGGAACGAGAACTCGACCCCTCAGTCTTCAGACAATAACACAAGATCCAGCTCCAGACCATGCTCACAGTTCTCCGGCACCCACTCATCGACCACAAACTAAGCCTGATCAGAAACAAAGAAACCGGCACCAAGGATTTCAGGCAGAATCTGGATGAAATTGCCGGACTCATGGCCTATGAGATCAGCCGGGATCTGCCTGTGAAGGACGTCCGTATTGAAACACCCCTGGGCCCCTGCCAGACGCGTGAACTGGCCCGGGAGATTGTCCTTGTTCCGGTGCTGAGAGCCGGGCTAGGCATGGTTGATGGGATTACCGACCTGATCCCGACTGCCAAAGTCGGACATGTGGGGCTGTACCGCGATCATAAAAGCCTCCAACCACAAAGCTACTATGCAAAGTTTCCTCCGAATGTCTCAGAAGCTGTAGTCATGGTTCTGGACCCAATGCTCGCCACCGGGGGCAGTGCCAGTGCTGCTGTCTCAAGACTTAAAGAAGAGGGTGCCACATCCATCCGCCTGGTTTGTATTGTGGGTGCTCCGGAAGGCCTGGCACGTATCGAAGCCGACCACCCCGATGTAGATATTTATCTGGCGGCGCTCGACAGGAAACTCAACGAACAGGGCTACATTGTCCCCGGTCTGGGAGATGCCGGGGACCGGCTTTTCGGAACCAGATAGTGTAAGTACAGAAGGTTTTTTTTGTACATTGAGAAACATAACACAATCTAAGCAATGAAAAATTCTACACGCTTACTCCTTACAATCAGTTGTATCGCATTGGTTTCTGCCTGCGCGCCGGAGGCTGAAGAGGCACTGTTCAATGGCAAGGACCTGAGCAACTGGAGCATTTACCTTGAAAACGACGAAGCTGCTCCGGAAGAGGTATTCTGGGTCGAGGACGGAATGATCCACACATCGGGTGTACCCAATGGCTACATTCGTTCGAAAAAAAGCTACAGTAATTTCGACCTGCATATTGAATGGCGCTGGATCGAAGATGCGATAAACAGTGGTGTGCTTCTGCATGTTCAGGGAGAGGATATGCTATGGCCCATGTGTGTCGAATGCCAGCTTATGCACGAGCATGCCGGCGACCTTATTCTGATGGGAAAAGGCACAGGTATGGCCGGCAAAGACTCAAGCTATCTGGTTCAGTCGGAGGAAGACCGCTATGTCGTTGTCCCCAAGTGGGAGGAAAGCAGTGAGCATGCTCCCGGTGAATGGAACAGCTACGACATCAGCTCCCTGAACGGCCGCATCGATGTCAAGGTAAACGGCATTCTCCAGCATTCCGGAACCGCCATGACCCTGACAGAAGGAAACATCGCACTTCAATCTGAAGGCGCGCCAATGGAATTCAGAAATATTGTATTGACAGAAAAGTAGTAACCCTTAACAAATAGCTATGCAATTGGATGTTACGCGGGTATATGATTTTATCCCGCAGGATGAGATTTTGAAACTGGGCCAGGAGGTTCAGAATGCGCAGAGAACCCTCTACAAGGGGGATGGTGAAGGAAATGACTTTCTGGGCTGGCTCCATTTACCGGAAGAAGTAAAAGAGGAACAACTCCAGGCAATAGAATCCACTGCTAAATCCCTTATGGATGATAGCGAACTGCTTGTAGTGATAGGCATAGGAGGGTCCTATCTGGGGGCCCGGGCTGTCAACGACGCTCTGGGACATCATTTTGCCTCCCTGCTTGGCAGGCAGGATGCCCCCCGGATGCTCTTCGCGGGGCACAACATCGGCGAAGACTATATGAAAGAACTGATCGAAGTTCTCGATCAACGGAATTATTCGCTCGTGGTTATCTCGAAATCGGGAACCACCACCGAACCGGCAATAGCATTCCGTATACTCAAAAACCACCTGGAACAGAAGGTCGGCAAAGAGCTTGCCCGAAAAAAGATCGTTGCAGTCACCGACGAAAAGAAAGGCGCGCTGCGCACCCTTGCCGATAAAGAAGGCTATAGCACTTTCGTCATTCCCGACAATGTGGGCGGACGTTTTTCGGTCTTTACCCCTGTAGGACTTGTCCCGCTTGCAGCCTGTGGTATCGATATCAGGGCACTTATTGAGGGTGCAAAAAGCATGGCTGCAGCCTGTGATCCCTCCCTCCCGCTGATGGAGAATCCGGCTGCATTGTACGCTGTCACGCGCAATGCGCTCTATCGTTCCGGAAAGCTTGTAGAGGTGATGGTTAACTATCACAACAAACTGCATTACCTGGCCGAATGGTGGAAACAGCTCTATGGCGAAAGTGAAGGCAAGGACGGGAAGGGCATCTTCCCCGCTGCTGTTGACAACTCAACGGACCTTCATTCCATGGGCCAGTATATTCAGGAAGGTGAACGCATCCTCTTCGAAACGGTTCTCAGTGTTGAGAACAGCAGGCACGAGGCCCGGATCCCTTCCGATGAAGCAAACCTGGACCAGCTCAATTACCTTGCAGGAAAGCCCATTGATCACGTCAATAAAATGGCCGAATTGGGGACCATTCTGGCCCATATCGACGGAGGTGTTCCAAACATCAGAATATCGATTGATAAGCTCGACGAAAGGAACCTTGGGGAGCTCATGTATTTCTTCGAGAATGCCTGTGGTGTAAGTGGATACATGCTTGGCATCAATCCATTCAACCAACCGGGTGTGGAAGCCTACAAGAAGAACATGTTTGCCCTGCTCGAGAAGCCGGGCTTCGAAGCAGAAACCGCAGCCATCAAAGCCCGCCTCTGACTCCGATCCGGGAATGGATCCCTTCGGGGGCCGGCCTCCTCTGGGACCATCCCCGCACATTAGCCGTCGGGTTTTCGCATCCTTCCGGGGATGGTTCCCTTCAGGGCTGATTTTACTTTTCTAACGAAAAGCAAAAGTAGGCCTCCTCAGGGACCATCCCCGCACATTAGCCGTCGGGTTTTTCCATCCATCCGGGGATTGATCCCCTCGGGGCTGATTTTACCTTTCTAACGAAAAGCAATAACAGGCCTCCTCTGGGACCATCCCCCGCACATTAGCCGTCGGGGTTTCCATCCTTCCGGGAATGAATCCCCTCGGGGCTGATTTTACTTCTCTGACGAAAAGCAAAAGTAGGCCTCCTCTGGGACCATTCCCCATATTGGCCGTCGGGTTTTCCCATCCACCCGGGAATGAATCCCCTCGGGGCTGATTTTACTTTTCTGACGAAAAGCAAAAGTAGGCCTCCTCTGGGACCATTCCCCGCATATTAGCCGTTTGGGTTTTCCATCCTTCCGGGGAGGGTTCCCTTCAGGGCTGATTTTACTTTTCTAACGAAAAGCAATAACAGGCCTTCTCAGGGACCATCCCCGCACATTAGCCGTCGGGTTTTCGCATCCTTCCGGGGAGGGTTCCCTTCAGGGCTGATTTTACTTTTCTAACGAAAAGCAAAAGTAGGCCTCCTCAGGGACCATCCCCGCATTGGCTGTCGGGTTTCGCATCCATCCCCGGGTGGGGCCTGAAGTCATAAGGCGATGCCTTCAATAGCAGAGGCCACCCTTTGCGGGGTGGCCTCAACACTAAACACAGCCTTTTCCGATCAGTGAATCTCAATCTGGCGGGCAACCTTTGAGAGCACCTCTGCCTTTTTCGGAAGCCTGATGCTCAGCACACCAGCTTCATGACTGGCTTCAATGCCTTCCTGATCAATGAGTTCTCCAAGCTTAAACTGCCTTTCGAAAGACTGGTAATTAAACTCCCTGCGAGTATAATCGCCGGCTTCCTCTTTCTTCTCGGAAGAAATACGCAGAACATCTTCCTCAAGCTTGATCTGAATGTCCTCCCGCTTCAGGCCGGGTAAGGCAAGCTCCAACTCGAAACCCTCTTCACTCTCGCGAATATTCACGGCAGGAAGAGTCCGCTCGTAGTTCATCGAATCGATTTCGTTGAAGAAACGATCATTGAAAAAATCATCCCAGTAAGCGGGTACGTAAGATTTGTTTACTCGTGCTAACATTTTAATTTCCTCCAGTTATAGGTTTTTAATTGATTTCGTTTACGCCCTGTTCAGGTCAAACGATGTGCCAGAGGAAAATATATGTCATAATGGCGTATTATCCTGTAATGTACTGTCATTTTGACTGTGCCTGAGCACGCTTCACTGCCAGGATCGCTCAGGTTTTACAAGACAGGGCTTTGATCGGAAGCACAGCCGGTACTACAATGTCGTTACTGAACTCATAATTGCAATAGGGCACTGCCAGGGCCTGCACCAAGCGGTTGCGGTTCTCTTTCTTACAGCTTAAACAGTCTCACGTACGGCCTTTCTGAGACGCTCAAGGGCTTCGTTGAGGACGGCTGCAGGACAGGCCAGATTCATACGTTGGAAACCACTCCCGCCTGGTCCAAACATCGGCCCATCATTCAGGCCCAGGCGAGCACCTTCGATCACAAATTCCTTCAGCTGCGCATCAGACATACCCATCTTGCGAAAATCGAGCCAGGCAAGATAAGTCGCCTCCATTGGTGTACAAGTAACATCCGGGATCTCGGTACGTAGAAAGTCTCTGAGTAAGACGAAGTTCTTCTCCAGATATGCCAGGAGCTGATTGAGCCACTCTTCACCCTTCTCATAAGCTGCACGCATGGCTATCTGTCCAAAAAGATTTCCTCCCCCCACATGGATGAGATCAAGCTGGGTTTCATAACGCTTTTTCCACTCCGGGTTCTGGATCACCAAAGCAGAGGAATGCATGCCGGCCAGGTTAAAGGTCTTGCTGGGTGCAACACAAGTGATGGTTCGGGCAGCTATCTCCGGATCGAGTGAAGCGACAGGGATATGCCGGTGACCAAAAAGCAGGAGATCGGAATGAATCTCATCACTCAGCAAACAAACCTCGTATCGCAGGCATAAATCCGCAATTTTGGTGAGTTCATCCTTCGACCAGGCCCTGCCCACCGGGTTATGCGGATTGCAAAGAATGAACATGGCTGCCCCCGCCTTAAACTGCTCCTCAAGCTTGTCGAAATCGATACTGTAGCGGCCTCTTTCTTCCACTAACTCATTATAGACCATCTCTCTGCCATGCCCCTTTACAGCTGAAAAGAAGGGGAAATAGACCGGAGGTTGAATGATGATGCGATCGCCCGGATTGCTGAATGCCATTACACTGAGGTTAAGGGCAGGAACAACACCGGGGCTAAAAGAAAGGGAAGAAAGACCGGGGTTCCAGCCATGACGGCGATGCAGCCAGCCAGCAACGGCTTCATAAAAATCATCCCCTCTGAAGGTGTAGCCGTAAACCGGATGCCGTGCACGTTCCAGGACGGCTTCCCGGATAAAATCAGGGGTTTCAAAATCCATGTCTGCAACCCACATCGGCAAGAGATCCTCCTGACCGAAAGTCGGCATGAGTAAATCGTGTTTCACTGAATCGGTCCCCCTTCTGGACACCAGCTTATCAAAATTGTAGTTCATTCCTCTTCCTGATAAAATGCCTCTTTTCCCGGATAATGCAGCTCAGTTCTGGCTTTTTCCTCCGGAAAAACGAAGTAAGTGGCCAGGCTTTCCGAACAGAGCTGTCCCTCGCCATCAAACAATTTAACTTCGATAAAAGCCAGACCATGTCTGCTGTCCCTTAACCTGGCCCTGAGTTCAATATCCCCCTTGGATATGATCACAGGCTTCCGGTACTTTGTAGTCAGTTCCCTGGTCATGCCTGCCGATCCAAGCTTCGCAAACACGAACCAGGATGCAATTTCGTCCATCAGGGTGGCTTGTATGCCACCGTGAAGGACGTCTTTAAAGCCCTGAAAGTCTTCGTTCACCTTCCAGTTACTCAGGACTTCATCTCCTTCCTCCCGAAAATTCATCTGCAAACCCAGGGGATTATCCGGACAGCAACCAAAGCAACGATATCCCTCACCCCCGATGTATGGATTTCTGAGTTGTGTCATCTCTGAAGTTTTTGTGTCTTCCAAAAATACCCAAATCCTGCTAACTTTAGCGCTTATGATGGTCAGACCGAAAAAACGACTGGGTCAGCATTTCCTTACCGACCCGGGAATCGCTGAGCAAATAGCGGCAGCATTGCCTGCTAATGAAGGCGATACAGTAATTGAAATCGGACCGGGCACCGGCATGCTTACCGGTGAGTTGCTAAAAAAAGCCTACCATCTGCTTCCGGTGGAAATTGATCCCGAATCGGTCAAATATCTCCTCAACAAATGGCCAGAACTGGAACAGAAGCTGATCGAGGGCGATTTTCTGGCCCTGGAACTGAGGAAGCTGTCCAATGGCCCCTTCCATGTCATTGGAAACTTTCCCTATAACATCTCCAGTCAAATCTTCTTCCGCATTCTCCAGTTCCGGGACCAGGTCGAATCGGTGGTCTGCATGCTCCAGAAAGAGGTGGCTCAAAGGCTTAGTCAAAGCCCGGGAAGCAAGGAATACGGGATTCTCAGTGTACTCCTTCAGGCCTGGTTCGATGTAGAATACCTCTTCTCGGTTAAACCCGGTTCCTTCTTCCCTCCGCCGGCTGTTCACTCGGGTGTAATACGTCTGAAACGCAATAAAACGATGGCACTCGATTGCGACGAAAACCTTTTTATTCAAGTTGTTAAAGGCACGTTTAATCAGCGAAGGAAGATGATCCGAAACAGTATCAGATCTGTTTTACTAAATTTGGAAGGGGATTTCGATTTGCTTGAAAAACGACCGGAGCAACTCGGAGTAGAGGATTTTGTCAGATTAACCCAATGGGTAAGTGGGCAAGCGGCAAGCCGGCCAACTTCGCATTTCAAAGACTAAGGCCATGAATAAAGAACTGACCCGAGAATACCTGCAGGAGTTAAGGCGCATCATTGACAAGCGCAACGATGCGGCTGCCCTTGCTAAACTTGAAAAGCTGCATCCGGCCGATATCGCTGAAATCTATGAGGCCATCTCTTTAGAAGAAGCGCAGTACCTCTTTCTGCTGCTCGATCCGGAAAAAGCTGCGGATGTCCTGGTCGAACTGGAGGAGGATGACCGGGAAAAATTCCTGGAAGCCCTTCCTCCTGAAGTCATTGCCAGTCATTTCATCGACAGCATGGAATCGGACGATGCAGCCGATGTCATTGGGGATCTGACCGAAGAGAAGAAACAGGAGGTACTGCTTTACATTGATGATGTAGAACAGGCCGGCGACATTGTCGATTTGCTTGCCTATGACGAAGACAGTGCGGGCGGCCTTATGGCCAAGGAGTTGATCCGTGTAAATGAGAACTGGGGCGTAGCTACCTGTATCAGAGAAATGCGCAAACAGGCCGAGGACCTCGAGGAGATCTATTACATTTATGTGGTTAGTGACGACAATGTATTGCTGGGCGTACTCTCGCTCAAAGCCCTCCTGCTGTCGAGTGCCTCCACCCTCATCAAGGATATTTACAACGGGGAAGTCAGATCAGTAAGAACCGATACAACATCGGAGGAGGTGGCACAAATCATGGAAAAATACGACATGATTGTGCTTCCTGTGGTAGATTCGATCGGGCGTCTTATGGGCCGCATTACCATCGACGATGTTGTGGATGTAATCCGGGATGAGGCCGAAAAAGACTATCAGTTGGCTTCCGGTATTACCACCGATGTCGAGACTACCGATTCTCCGGCCAGGCTTTCCCGTGCGCGCCTGCCATGGTTGCTCATTGGCCTGATCGGGGGCATCGTGGTCGCAGCTGTCATCAGCCGTTTTGAGGGCGACATCAAAGTTAATCCCGAGATGGCCTTCTTCGTTCCCCTGATCGCAGCGATGGCCGGCAATGTCGGCATCCAGTCATCCGCCATCATCGTTCAGGGCATCGCTTCCAACAGCCTCGGGCTGGAAAGCACTACCCGTAAACTGTTCAAGGAACTCCTTGTAGGTCTGTTGAACGGACTCATTCTGGCCGGGCTGCTCTTTTTATACAATTACTTCGTCAGCCAAAAGCTGGCACTCACTTTTACAGTCAGTTCGGCCCTCTTTGTCGTCATGGTCTTTGCAGCCCTTTTCGGGACCCTGATCCCCCTTCTGCTCGACAAGCTGAAGTTTGACCCGGCGCTTGCAACGGGCCCCTTTATTACCACCATGAACGACATCATGGGCCTGCTTATCTATTTTCTGATGGGAAGGCTGCTCTATGGTGCGTTTGGCTAAAACGTGGTATTGATGGCCACTACCGGATCCATCCTGGCCCCCTGCCAGGCCGGAAAAATCCCGCTAATCAGGCCAATGACACTGGAAATACCCAGACCAAGCAAGACATTACCCAGACTCAGATAGACGTTAAAATCAGTGCTCAGGCTAATTGCGCTGGCACCAATAAAAACGATCAGCAGGCCAATCAGTCCCCCGGCAAGGGACAATATAACCGATTCGAACAGGAACTGTGAGAGAATGAAGGCACGCTTTGCGCCCAGAGCCTTCTGTACACCAATAATGTGAGTCCTTTCCTTTACCGATACAAACATAATGTTGGCAATGCCAAAACCACCTACAATAATGGAAAAGGCCCCAATAAAAAATCCGGCAATCTTTAGGATGGCAAAAAGCTGATCGAGCTGTCTGTTGATGATGCTTGTCTGATTCAGGGCAAAACTGTCCTCTTCACTCGGCTGTAGTCTCCTGTAGGACCTAAGCAGATGCGTCACTTCATATCCCAGCTCCTTTACCCCGACATGTGGTTTCGCCTGCACCCAGATCTGAGGATCGGCATATTCCCTTTTGATGTCGATGTAATTCCTGTAATACCCCAGGGGCAAGAGGATCACATCGTCGAGAACCTGACCGGAAAAGGTCCCCTGGCCTTCCTTCTGCACCACGCCGATAACCATTACTTTGCTTCCGAAGACTTCAATCTCCTTGCCAAGCGGATTTTGCCCCTCAAACAACTCCTGGGCAATCGTGTGGCCAATGACCGTCACATTTCTTCCCACCCGCATTTCAAGAATGGAAAAATACCGGCCGGCCTGCAGTTCCAAAGAACGGATGTCCTTAATCTCCCTGGTTATCCCTAACACTCCGGCACCTTCGACACTGTTGTTCCCGTATTCTATGCGCCTGCCCACGGCCGACATAAAACATACGTTACTGGCTCCCTTACATTTATCCTTTAAGTAAAGGTATTCATCCAGGGTGGGCTGTGGCCGGTTCATATATTTCCACCAGGGATACTCTCTCTCCCCCTCGGGCGGAGCCCAGGGCCACTTTTGCACATAGATCACATCGCTTCCCAGGGTATTCACACTCTGACGGATATTGGCTTCAAGCGAATCAACAATGGTAAAAACAGCGATAATGGCAAAAATACCGATGGTGATCCCCAGTAAAGACAACAAAGCCCTTAGCCGGTTTACCGTTACCGATTGAACCGACATGAGCAGGCTTTCCCAAATGAGTCTGAAAGTTCGCATTGTTAGAATCTTATGGCAAGATTTTCCATCTTCATTTCATTATGTCGAATGAAACTACTTCTTTTGCAAAGGAAGTTAAAATAAGTCAGATATTGTACAAGTGCCATGGACGATAAAAAAACAATAAGCAGCGCACTAATCTCCGTATTTCACAAGGACGGGCTGGAGGAAATTGTCCGGGAACTGCACGCTTTGGGAATTGAAATGTATTCCACCGGTGGCACCCAGAAATTCATCCACGGACTGGGGGTTCCGGTTACTCCTGTAGAATCCCTGACCACCTATCCCTCCATTCTTGGAGGGCGGGTCAAAACACTGCACCCGAAAGTCTTCGGGGGCATCCTGGCCAGGCGGGAGCTTCAGGAAGATGTGGACCAGCTTGCAAAATACGAGATCCCTTCAATCGACCTCGTTATCGTCGATCTCTATCCCTTCGAAGCCACCGTTGCTTCGGGTGCGTCAGAAGTCGAGATTATTGAAAAGATTGACATCGGAGGCATCTCCCTGATCAGGGCAGCTGCCAAGAACTTTAAAGATGTCCTCATTGTTTCCTCTATGGAACAATACAAAGCCCTGCTCGATCTGCTAAAGCAGAACAAAGGCACCAGCAGTATGCAGGACCGGAAAAACTTTGCCAGAGAAGCCTTCAGGCAATCGTCAAATTATGATACACACATTCTCGCTTACTTCGAGGAGCACACCTAACAGCGTAAAACAAACATGGGTTTCTTTTCATTCCAGCAAGAACTTGCCATTGATCTGGGTACAGCCAACACCCTGATCATCCACAACGAAAAAGTCGTTGTTAATGAACCTTCCATTGTGGCAATTGATCAACACAGCCAGAAATTGGTCGCCATAGGTGAAAAAGCCAGGCAGATGCATGGCAAGACCCACGAAGACATCAAAACCATCAGGCCATTAAGGGATGGTGTAATTGCAGACTTCCAGGCTGCAGAATTGATGATCCGCGGGATGATAAAAATGATAAACACCAAGAAAAGGTTGTTTACGCCTTCCCTGAAGATGGTGGTATGCATCCCCTCCGGCAGTACTGAAGTGGAACGAAGGGCCGTAAGAGACTCATCGGAACATGCAGGAGGAAGGGACGTTTATATGATATTTGAGCCCATGGCAGCCGCCATTGGCATCGGTCTGGATGTTGAAGCACCGGAAGGATGTATGGTGGTAGACATTGGAGGAGGTACCACCGAGATAGCTGTCATTGCACTGGGAGGAATTGTCTGCAACCAGTCGCTGCGGGTAGCTGGTGATGGATTCACAAGTGACATCCAGACCTACATGCGCCACCAACATAACATCAAGATTGGTGAACGCACTGCAGAGGGCATTAAGATTCATGTAGGCTCTGCCCTTCCCGAGCTCGACGACCCGCCCCAGGACTATGTCGTAAGAGGCCCCAACCTGATGACCGCCCTGCCCATCGAAATTCCGATCTCCTATCAGGAGATCGGGCACTGCCTGGATAAATCGATCTCGAAGATTGAAACGGCGATTCTTTCTGTGCTTGAACAAACCCCTCCCGAGCTTTACGCAGACATCGTCACAAAGGGCATCTATCTGGCCGGAGGGGGTGCCCTGCTCAGGGGGCTTGATAAACGACTGGCTGAAAAGATTTCCATCCCCTTCCATGTGGCAGAGGATCCCCTTCAGGCCGTTGCCCGGGGGACCGGCATTGCCCTTCGAAACGTAGACAAATATCCTTTCCTGATGCGTTAGGACCGGATATGCCTAGCGACCATGAGAGCCCTGATCAGGTTTATACAGCGCCATGCAAGCCTGCTACTCTTTCTGCTGCTTGAGACCATTGCCGTTGTGATGCTGGCAAGTAAAAGTTACTACCAGCGCTCGGGAATTGTCCAGGTAAACAGGCGAATCAGTGGCCTTCTCTACAGCAAAGTGGACGGGACACGCGAATACCTTTCGCTGAAAATGGTGAACAAGGGACTCGTTGAAGAAAATGCAGCGCTGAGAAACCAGCTGGAACAGTATAAAAGCCTCACAGACAGCGCCGTTGTTGGAAGCGGAAACATCCTCGACCTCCACTATTCCTATGTTCCTGCCAGGGTGATTCGAAACAGCGTTTACAAACAATACAATTACCTGACACTCGACAGGGGAAAAGAGCAGGGCGTGTTCAGGGATATGGGTGTCATTTCAAGTGAAGGCCTGGTGGGCATTGTACTCGAATCCGGGAGGCAGTTCTCAACAGTCATCCCCATCTTAAACAGGGATTTCAGGCTCAGTGCCCGGATCAGCAGGAATGGCTACGCCGGCATCCTGCAATGGGATGGACTCTCGGCCAGGCAGGCCCAACTACATGAAATCCCTTTTCATGTGGAACTCAACAAGGGAGATACCGTGACCACCAGTTCGTATTCGGCCATTTTCCCGGAAGGAATCGTGATTGGAACCATCGAATCCTTTGAGCTGGATAAGGGCAACTTTTACGACATCCAGGTTAAGCTAAGTACAGACTTTCAACACCTCTACAACCTGGAGGTTGTCCGAAACCACCGACAGGAAGAACAACGCGAGATTGAATCCAGGCACAGATAATGAACAACATAGCCCGATATATCCTCATCTTCATTGTAGTGGTTCTTTTCCAGGTACTGGTCATGGACAATGTCATGCTAAACGGCTACATGATTCCCTACATCTATGTGCTCTTCATTCTTCTCCTGCCGTTTGAGACCCCAACATGGCTTCAACTAATCAGCGCCTTTTTACTGGGCTTGAGCGTCGATCTGTTTGAACATACCCCCGGATTACACACAGCAGCCTCTGTGGGAATGGCCTTTGCCCGCCCCTATTTCCTTGGCCTGATCGCCCCCAGAGACGGCTATGAACCTGAAAGCCATCCGCGTTTGGCCGACTACGGATTCAGCTGGTTTCTTAAGTACACCCTTGTGCTGGTGGCCACTCATCACCTCCTGCTTTTTTATATTGAAGTATTCCGCTTGCAGGATTTTTTCGGTACCTTGCTTAGGGTCCTGCTGAGCACCCTGCTCAGTTCTGTTGTGATCATCCTGAGCCAGTATTTTGTATTCCGCAGGTAATGAATCAATACAGTGACAGAAGATATGTTTTCATCGTTGCCATTGTGCTAACCGGACTCATCCTTCTGGCCAGGCTTTTCCAGATTCAGGTACTCGATAAATCCTATGAACAATATGCAATCAGCAATGCACAGAGTGTAAAAGTGATCTACCCTGCCAGGGGACTGGTATATGACCGTAATGGGGAGATTCTGGTCTATAATCAGGCTGCTTACGACATCATGGTGACGCCGCGTCTGCTCGAGCCCTTTGACACAACAACCCTCTGTAAGATGTTAAAGATCGGCAGAGACGACGTCCGAAAAAGGCTGCAGGCAGCCAGGGCTTACTCTTCCCGCGTTCCTTCTGTATTTATGAAGCAGGTAAGTTTTGAGAATGCGGCACTGCTCCAGGAACGCCTGTTTCAGTACCCCGGTTTTTATGTGCAAAGCAGAACCCTTAGAAAATACAGCCGGTCGATCGCTGCGCATGCCCTGGGCTACGTCGGGGAAGTAAATCAGGCTTTACTTGACCGTGATCCTCACTATAAGCTTGGCGATTACATTGGGATATCGGGCATCGAAAAGGCATATGAGCCGGAACTCAGAGGCAAAAAAGGCCAACAGGTTTTCCTGAAAGATGTGCACAACCAAACCATCGAATCTTACCAGGGAGGACGGCTTGATTTGCCTGCAGAAGTAGGTAAAAACCTGATTCTGTCCCTGGACGCATCTCTACAAAGCTACGGGGAACAACTGATGGCCGGCTATACTGGCAGTATTGTCGCCCTTGAACCTGCCACCGGAGAAGTCCTCGCCCTGGTCAGTGCTCCCGGCTATGCCCCGGAATTACTCGTGGGCAGAAACCTTGGCTTGCATTTTGGCGCCCTCGCCAGAGATACGCTCCACCCCCTGTTTAACAGAGCACTGATGGCTCAGTATCCTCCCGGCTCAACCTTTAAGCCCATCATGGCGCTTATCGGGCTTCAGGAAGGCGTGATCGACGCAAACACAGAACACAACTGCTCCTATGGCTTTTATGTGGGAAGCATCCATACGGGATGCCACCTGCACGACAGTCCATTGAACCTCCCGGAAGCCATCCAAAATTCCTGCAACGCTTACTTTATAAAGGTATTCAGAAGTATCCTGCAAGACATCAAATTTGCTTCAACAGCGGAAGCCTATCAAAATTGGCGGGAGCATCTGCTCTCCTTCGGCTTTGCCGAGCCTCTCGGCATTGAGTTAAGCAATGAGCTGGACGGGAATATTCCTGAGCAACAATATTTTAACAGGATCTACGGAGAAGGACACTGGAATTACCTCACCATCCGCTCTTTGGCGATTGGGCAGGGAGAACTGCTGATTACTCCGCTTCAAATGGCCAATATGACAGCCATCATTGCAAACAGAGGCTACTACATTGTCCCCCACCTTTTAAAAAAGATAGAAGGTGAAGCTGAAGAACCGGAGCGCTTCGGAAAAAAGATCTACTCCAGCATTGACCCCCGGCATTTCACACCTGTTATAGATGGCATGGACCTCGTAGTAAACGGGGGAGCCGGATCCACGGCCCGAAATGCCAGGATCGAAGGACTGAGGGTGTGTGGAAAGACCGGGACCGCGGAAAACCCCCATGGCAACGACCATTCAATTTTCATTGCCTTTGCCCCAAAGGACAGTCCACAGATTGCCATTGCCGTGTACGTCGAAAACCAGGGCTTTGGTACGAGCTATGCAGCCCCCATTGCAAGTCTGATGATCGAAAAGTACCTTAAGGGCGAAATTAGCCGTGGCTGGTATGAAAACTGGATTCTGCAAAAGCCCCGGCTCAAAAAAGACGAGAACACTAAGCCGATCCAAAGTGACAGCACAAATACAGGAGAACAATAGATGGTCAGGCGCAACAGCATCATAGGGAATATCGACTGGATCAGCGTCCTGATCTGGGTGGTCCTGCTCATTTTTGGCTGGATGAACATCTACTCGGCCGGGATCATGGAAGCAGAACAGGGTGCCCTGGACTTCTCCCAGCGCTTTGGAAAACAGATCATCTGGATCATTGCATCGCTCAACCTGGCCTTTCTGCTCCTCGTCCTCGATGCTAAGTTTTACCTTCACTTTTCCTATGTGCTTTATGCCGGACTAATCCTTATACTGCTGTCGGTATTGCTGGTGGGAAAAGAAATCAATGGCGCCAAAAGCTGGTTTGTCCTTGGCGGTTTTCAGCTTCAGCCTTCGGAATTTGCAAAACCCATTACCGCCCTGGCCCTTGCCAAATTGTTCAGCACCCATAATTTCAACCTCAAACATCCAAGAGATTTGTTCAAAGCAGGGGGGGTCATTTTACTTCCGCCTGTACTCATCCTTTTGCAACCCGACCTGGGCTCCACGATGGTCTATTTTGCCTTCATTTTCGTGCTTTTCAGAGAAGGATTTCCGGCAGGTATCATCCTGCTTTTCACCATGCTCATTGTCCTGTTCCTGGCCACACTCCTGCTTGATAAAGTCATCATCCTGCTCCTGCTCTATCTGGTCGCCCTGATGGTCTACGCCTTCAGTATGCGTTCGGTAAAAAAGACCATGTATTACGGACTCGTCAGTGCAGGCTTTTTCGGCCTGCTCTTTATCGTTAACAGGCTTACCAACAAGGATTTCTCTCTCTACATCCTCGGGTTGGCCACCCTGATTCCCCTGATGTTGCTTCGTACAATCAAAAGCCTGCTATCCCGACAGTATGGAGAGATTAAAATTGTGGTCGCCCTGCTCGTAGCCATCCTCTTTACGGTATCGGTCGATTTTACGATGCACAAACTGCTTAAACCCCACCAGCAACACCGGATCTATGTCACCCTTGGACTGGAGGACGATCCCCAGGGGGTCGGCTACAACGTAAACCAGTCTAAGATTGCCATTGGCTCGGGCGGATTCAGGGGCAAAGGCTATCTGAACGGAACCCAGACAAAGCTGCATTTCGTTCCTGAACAAAGTACAGATTTCATTTTTTGCACGGTCGGCGAGGAATGGGGATTCTTAGGCACAGGTTTTCTCATCCTGCTTTATCTGGCCCTGCTCCTTCGCATGGTGATGCTGGCCGAACGTCAGCGTTCCACCTTCAGCCGGGTATTTGGCTATAGTTATGTTTCCATACTTTTTATCCACTTTCTGATCAACATCGGAATGACGATTGGCTTATTGCCCGTTATTGGCATCCCCCTCCCCTATTTCAGCTATGGTGGATCTTCTCTCTGGGCCTTTACCATGTTCCTTTTCATCTTCCTCAGACTCGATGCAAGCAGACTTGAGTTGCTTCGCTGATTTTCATTCCCTTCCTTTTTTTTGTACTTTTATGATCCCGCTGATCCTCAGCTTTCGGAAAAACCACTCCATTCCCTTTTGCTTATGAAGTACCAGCCATACGCACGACATAATTTCTCCAAGCTACCTACCTATCACCGTATTGATCCGGCGCAGCGGAAAGCAATTTCCGTTGTGTCTGAAGTCCTCCCCTTCAAAACCAATAACTATGTTGTCGATGAGCTAATTGATTGGGACAACTACCAGACAGATCCCATGTACATCCTCAATTTTCCCCAAAAGGAGATGTTGAGTGAGGCCCAGTTCGACAACCTTATTCAAATGCTCGACCAAAACCGGAGTAAAAGCGCTATTGCCCGCTATGTTCATGAGCTTCGTATGGCCTTAAACCCCCATCCTGCCGGTCAGCTCGAACACAATGTCCCCACCCTAAATGGTGAACGACTGACGGGTATCCAGCACAAATACAGAGAAACCATGCTGTTTTTCCCCTCCCAGGGACAAACCTGCCATGCTTACTGTACCTTTTGCTTCAGATGGCCCCAGTTCATTGGTCTAAACGAGTTGAAATTTGCCATGAAACAACCGCAGCAGATTGTGGCCTATCTTAAGGCAAATCCCGAGATCAGCGATCTGCTTATCACTGGTGGTGACCCCATGGTTATGAAGGCTTCCGTGTTTAAAAAATACCTGGATGTTATCCTGGCTGCGAGTCTTCCTCAGCTGAAAACCATCAGAATCGGAACAAAATCACTCTCTTTCTGGCCATATCGTTTCCTGACCGACCCGGATACAGATGAACTGCTTGCCCAGTTGAGACGGATCAGTGATGCAGGCATCCATCTGGCCTTCATGTCGCACTTCAATCATTGGAAAGAACTGGAAACGGATGCCCTGAAAGAAGCCGTAGTTGCCATACGGAATACAGGGGCGCAGATCAGAACCCAATCTCCCCTGCTTCGTCATATCAACGATGACGCGGCTGTCTGGGCAAAGATGTGGAGGCAGCAGGTTGACCGGGGCATGATTCCTTACTACATGTTCCTTGCCCGCGATACGGGGGCAAAGCGCTTTTTCGGCCTTGAAATCCAGAAAGCCCTTGGTATTTTCATAGAGGCCTACAGCCAGGTCAGTGGTGTATGCCGCACTGTGCGCGGACCCAGTATGTCGACCGGGCCAGGTAAGGTAAGAGTTATCGGCGTTTCGGAGATAAAGGGAGAAAAAGTCTATGCACTCGAATTCCTTCAGGGGCGAAATCCGGATTGGGTGGGCATTCCTTTTTATGCAAGCTACGACCCAAAGGCTCAATGGCTGGACGATCTGAAGCCCGCTTTTGGAGCCTCTGCATTCTTCTTTGAAGAGGAGTATCAGAAATTGCTTAAGATTGAAACCCTCCCAGGGCCCGCTCTCTCTGCAGAAAACAAGCAATCGGCCTGATCAGCAATAGGGATAATTGCTGTGCTGCCCGTCGATCTGCAGTTGGTATTTTTCTTCCAGAAAAGCGATGATCATAGGCATAAAATGCTCAAATTCTTCCCTGAATATCTCGTACTGTCCGGCAAGGACTTCCACTGCATAAGCTGCATGGTCGGGTAATGAAGTATTTGCCGCCATTCGTTCAAGCACCAACTCAATCCCGTCCAGGGTTTGGTAGGCCATCATCCAGTTATTCTCCAGAAATGTCGGAAACCATCGCTTCACTGCATCAGGCAGAACCTGATAATTTCGTTTTAAGAGGTCGTAGCTGCGTTTCACAAACTCGGCCAGACTTATCGTAGAGTATTGCTCCCAGAGCGCAGCCAGAAAATGATCGTAAACAATATCAATCACAATCCCGGCATACTTATGATAACGTGGTGCCAGGCGCTGTTTACCCCGCCTGGTGAACTGGTGTGCATCTGTAAAGGTGTCTATATCCCGGTGAACCAGAATCCCTTTTCTGATATCTCCACTAAAATTCATGTAATTGCGGCCCTTAACATAGTCCCCCATAAAGTTCCCCACAATAACTTCCTCATTGCAGCCGGAAAGATAGGTATGGGCCAAAAAATTCAAGACAGGTCTAATTTTGGAATTTCGGAAAATACAATCGGGGTTTCCTGATGTAAATATTACGAAAATGATTCAAAATTGTTTTCATTCCAGGGGAATATTACGCACAATCGTTTTCGTCTTCAGGCTATTTGGACTATTTTAAGCCCCTAAAGCTCGTAAATGATGAAAACCCGAATCCTAAGCTGCCTGGCTACAGTAAGCCTGCTCCTGTTGGTATCCTGTTCTGCAAGGCAGGTGAGGGTCCTGATCGAGACAGGGGAAGGAGACATCATCCTTGAACTCTATCCTGAAAAGGCACCGCTGACAACTGCCAATTTCCTGGCACATGTTGAAGCTGAACATTACAGGGATGCGGTTTTCTACAGGGTTGTCCACCTGAATAACCAGGCCGGGTCGCCTGTAAAAATTGAGGTCGTCCAGGGGGGACTCTTCAACGACAGCCTGATCAATCAGCATACGCCAATTGCCCATGAGAATACAGCCACTACCGGAATCCTGCACAAAGACGGAGTTATATCCATGGCAAGGAACGAACCCGGCACAGCCTCGACCGAATTCTTTATTTGCGTGGGCGATCAACCCGCACTCGATTTCGGAGGGCAAAGAAATCCCGATGGACAGGGTTTTGCTGCTTTTGGCCGGGTGATCCAGGGAATGGATATCGTAAAGAGAATTCAGGGGCATAAAGAAACCGGGCAGTATCTGAACAACCCGGTTCCCATCCTGAAGATGTATATCATCCCTTAGAACTCAGACCTAACCCGCACTGCAGTCTTTGTCCTTCAGGCCATTCTCCTTGGTATCCCAGCAATGCCAGTCCTCATCTCCAAAACGTCCTGCATCCTTCACGCGCCCTTCCTTGGTTTCGGTGCTCCACTCAATAAAGGTTTTACCAGCAGAGAAAGAAATCGTATAAGCGGCATCCAGGTATTCATCCGGGTTATAGCTCCACTCTACATAACTCCCATTTTCGGTATGCCCGGCTTCAACATAGGTGTAAGTCAGATTGGACCGTCCACTACCAGGATCTGTGCTCCATTCTATGGTAATGAGCTCTTTGCCGTCCTTGAACATATGCCATGTGGCCTGGCTATGATCGTAACGCACCTCACCTTCGAGCCACTTAACGCCAGCCTCAGGATTGTCGGCCTCCGCAACAATCAACTCCACTGAGAAACGTTGGTTGTCGATCCGGGATCCGGTTAGTGTGGCCGTATAGGTGCTGCCGCCAACGGTAACATCATAGGACCACTCCCAGTTGTAGTCGCCGACGTAAACAGGCTCTTGCTGAAAGGCATAGGCATAGGCTGCTACGGGCACGGCAAAGGTGACTGTAGTCGCTGCGTTCCAGAACAGAACACTGAAATAGGCATGTACAATATTGTTATATGTCGCAAGTGTGGATTTCGTTCCCCCCGATGATTCCACGTTAAAATCTGAAAAATCCATCACCAGACTTTCAAGTGGCGGAAGTTCAGGCTTCATGTCCGTAGGTTCCTTGTCACAGGAAACCACTGAAACCATAAGCACAATTACCAAGAAAGCTGCAACACTGTTCCAAAAATTTTTCATCTCGTTTTCGAATTGGTTTCTGCTCCATATAACGAAAAAAAAACAAAAAGGTTGTATTTCGGAAAACCAATAAGGCTTATCAAACCCCTTTTATGTGCTCATCGTAGGTTACAACCTGGTAGGATTTATCCACGATAAGGTCGGCCATGGGCTTCAGTGCAAGGACGGCCTGGTGCTCCCGCTCAAGGATGGCCATTCGGAAATCGCTCATGGCTTCCTTCATCCGGATGATCTGGTTAATCTTTGTCTCATGGTAGGTAAGATCGATATAAACACGCATGTCAATTTCCGGCGCCTTTATTGCATAGAGCCCGTCGATAATAAGCAAATCGATTTTGCTGAAATCGGTTATGAGCTTATCAACCTGCTCAGGAATCAGGTCAATGCAGGGAATCATGCATTCCTGCTCTTCCTTAAAGTCGCGGATGGTGCGCTTAATCTTCACCCAGTCGTACTCATCGGTGCCAATCTTGTCATATCCCTTGTTCCGTCTCCATTCTTCCCGAAGCAAAGGCTGGATTTTATAGTAATTATCGGTATGAATGACCTTTACCCTGATATGCTCATTCTTGAGGCATTTTCCAAGTGCATGGGCCAATTCTGATTTTCCGGAACCCGATTCCCCGGAAATGGCCACCACGTAACGGTAGCGCCCCTTATGGTTATCCAAATCACGCATTACATGATGAAAGATGGCCTGAGCGGCATCCTTGTGCATGTCATTGATTAATAATACATCACCTAGCATAGAATTTTCAGTTTATTTTGGGCAGGTCATGCGAAAAGGCTTTCCACCTTTCAACATCACTTCCTTCCCACAGATTTGAATCTTAATATCTTCATTCTCATCGGCTTCTGCCTTTACCGACAGATCCCGTCCTTTCAGTTCAATATGGATCAGCACTCCCCGGAAATCAAAAGAAAAAGCCATCCCGGTCCAATGCGCAGGCAAAGCCGGATTCAGGATGGGAAATTCCCCATCGAGTCTAAGCCCGGCAAAAGCCACAAGGGCATCATAAATGGTCCCGGCCATCACACCGCAATGAACCCCCTCTCCAGTTGTTCCTCCCTGGATATCAAGCAGATCGCTTCTAAGTGCATCCATGTAAAGGTCCCAGGCCATTTCTCTACGGCCCATCTGCCAGGCCAATCGTGCATGCACCAGTCTGCTCAATGTAGATCCGTGAGAGGTGCGCTGAATATAGTAATCGAAATTACGCTCCAGGAAATCTTCAGGCAAGTGCTTGCCCAATTTCCGGAGTATGTCCTCAAGCCCTTCTTTCCCCAGATTGTAGAAAGCCATCAAGAAATCGGCCTGCTTTGCCAGCTTATAATCGTCCGGCGATTTTCCCTCAGCTTTCAGTATGCGGTCGAGCCGGTGAATATCCCCGTATTGCTCGCGATACTGTTCCCAATCCAGTTCTTCAAGTTCAAAATAACCTGAAAACTGCTCCACAATTCCATCCTCATTCATATGCACAGCCAGGTTGGAAGCGATCTCCTCCCAGGTCTCCAAATCCTTCTCCGCAATATCCAGCTTTTGCAACAAGGCTGAACGGCGATCCCCGGACAGGTCTTCGAGCACATCTTTTGCCCTTTCAAGCATCCAGCTTACCATAATATTCGAGTAGGCATTGTCGCACAGCCCCCCCTTCTCGCTGCCAGGCAGCTTCTCGTGGAACTCATCCGGTCCCATGACACCACAAATATGGTAATGCTTATCCGATGAATCGTAGTGAGCCATGCTCACCCAGCACTTACAAATCGAGAGTAGTATTTCTTCTCCAAAGTTCTCCATAAATGCCAGGTCACTGTTCAGATGATAGTACTGCCAAATGTTATAGGCAATGGAAAGTGAAATATGACGCTGAAGTGAGCTATAGTCATCGCCCCATTCCCCCGAAAGGGGATTCAGGTGTATCACCTGGGTCTCTTCTCGCCCGTCGCTGCCGCTCTGCCAGGGAAACAAGGCGCCTTCATAACCATGGGTTCGGGCGTAGTCGCGCGCCGCTTCCAGGCGCTCATAGCGGTAGAGAAGTACCGATTTGGCCACTGCGCTCAAATGCAGATTGTAGATCGGAAGAATATAGAGCTCATCCCAGAAAATATGGCCCCGATAGGCCTCCCCATGAAGCCCCCGGGGTGGAATACCGGCGTCCAGACCGGCGTGATGGGGCGATGCGCTTACCAACATGTGATAGATGTGAAGGCGCAAAAGCTTCTGAGCCTCCCTGTCACCCTCAACCCGAATACCAAACGCTTCCCAAAGTGCATGCCAGGCCCTGGCAGAACCGGCAAGCTCTTCTGCATAGCCCTTAAGCCCCTTCAGCACGCCTTCCATATGATCCCGGGCATCACTTACCTGAGGCTCCCGGTCACTCACCAGGGCTACCATTTTCTCGACCTTCATGGTCTGCGCCTGTTCCAAATTGGCCGTGTAAACCAGACTGGCCCACGCGGTCCCGGTTTCTGCCAGCGTTTCGGCTTCACCAGCCACAATCCTGTGCCGGGCAACAAGCGCAATTTCATGCCCCGATTGGCTGGTTTGTACCACCAGTCTGATGGTTTCGCCCTGCACATCCTCTGATACCGGAACCAGGTGCTGCTGGTTAAGGCTCTTGTAACGTTCTACACCGGCATTCTGATGATCCGCACTCAGGCAGGACCGTATCGAAATCCTTTCACTGTAATTCAGGGGAGTGACTGCATAAGCCATCCCAGCCTTATGAGGCTCATGCATGCCTGCAAAACGCGCCGATTCGATCCGTGTCCGTCTGCCCTGCTCATCCTCCAGGACCATCGTTCGGCGGAGTTCTCCGTTCCTGAAACAAAGGGATCTGGTAATCTCCTTTATTCCGGGGTCCTCCCCCTCTTTGAAATCGAGCCAGGGACTGTCTCCAATGCGCATACTCATTGGCAGCCAATTGCTGATGTTGACAAAATCCTCATTTTCAATGGTCCTGTCCCCCACCTTTGAAGTCAACCTGTTAAACATACCCGACATATAGGTCCCCGGATAATTCACCCTATTCGCGCTGCTTTCCTCCATGGCTCCACGGGTTCCAAACAAGCCATTTCCCACGGTTAAGAGGGCTTCCCTCGATCGCTCCTTTATCGGATCGTAATCGTAATAACTTAATTGCCAGTCACTTTTATCCTGTTCTTTCTCAAACCAGGCCTTTATGCCTTCAAGTCCGATAGCTCCAATATCCTCAACCACCACATCAGCACCCCCGATGAGCAATTCCCTGATGTTGTCTTCTCTGGCGACACCCAGTACCATGCCAAAATTGCCTTTTCGTCCCGCCTGTACACCGGATACAGCGTCCTCAACAACCACGGCCCTGTGACAACTCACCCCCAGGCGGTCACATGCGGTGGTGAAGATATCCGGTTCCGGCTTACCATTCAAACCGATCTCGGCCGACACAACCCCATCAATCCGGGTTTCAAAATAGTGCAATAACCCAGCCTTCTCCAAAACGGGCTTGCAATTCTTGCTCGATGAAGCCACCCCAATGCGATAAGCTCCTGCCTTGAGGTCCTCAAGCAGCTTTACCGACGAAGGGTAAACCTGGACCCCCTCCTCATCAAGCACCTCGTTAAACATGATGTTCTTTCGGTTTCCAAGGCCGCAGACGGTCTCCATTTCCGGATCATCTGAAGGATCTCCGAAGGGAATGTCAATGTTTCGGGATTCGAGGAAGGATGCCACCCCCTTATAGCGGGGCTTGCCGTCCACATAAGGCAAATAATCGTCTGCATGTGTAAAAGGCTTAAAGGCTTCCCCGAAGCGTTCCTCCCGTGTCCTGAGGTAATGATCGAACATCTTTTTCCAGGCAGCTGCATGAACAAGTGCTGTCTGGGTAATCACCCCATCAAGATCGAAGATTACCGCATCAAATTTAGAGGTGGTTTGCGCCATGTTGATTCTTTCTTTTGGTTATAGGGAGTAAGGTATCTAAATTTATAGAAGCGTTCAAATCTCCCGCTATAAAATTCATTCCTATGAAAAAACTGATACTGGCTTCAAATATGCTGCCGGTCGATATCAGCCGGCAAAACGAAAAATACCGGATCGAAAAAAGTGACGAACAAACGATTTCCGGTTTACGGGAGTTCTACAAGTCGAATCACGCCCTATGGGTTGGCCTGACCGGACTCGAAAACCATGATTTTACAGCAGAAGAAAGGCAAGAGCTGACCGAAACGCTCAGTGATTTTTCATGTATTCCCCTCTTTCCCCAGCCACAGGATGTGAACCGTCACCGACATGGTTTTTCGCGAAACACCCTTTGGCCTCTGTTCCATTATTTCACCGAGAATGCCATTTACAAGGAAGAGGACTGGAAATCCTATGTAAAAATAAACCGGCTTTACGCTGAAAAAATACTGGAGATTCTGGAAGAAGGGGACAGGATATGGATTCATGACTACCAGTTGATGCTCCTGCCCCAGATGATCAGGGAAAAAGAACCCGGTGTTTCCATTGGCCTGTACATCCATGTTGCCTTCCCCTCCTACGAGATCTTTCGGACCCTGCCCTGGCGGGTCGAGCTTATTGAGGGCATGCTTGGAGCGGACCTGATCGGTTTTCAGATCTATGACTATGCACGACATTTCCTGAGCTCTGTAAGACGGCTGCTTGGCGTCGATACTGTCTTTAACCGGATCTCGATAGGTGAGCGTACCATGAAGGTTGACGTTTTCCCCAAGGGTATTAATTATGAACGCTTCCGGAATAAGGCCCTGCAAATCCTCAACCAACAGGGCAAGACCTCGACCCTGCAGGACGAAATGAGACAATTCAAGGAAAGCAGTCAGGTCGAAAAGCTCATCCTCTCCATCGACAAACTCGACTATACCAAGGGGATTCCCCAGCGAATCCGGGCCTTTGAACGCTTCCTGGTGACCTATCCCGAATACAGGGGAAGAGTAAGCCTGATTGTACAGGCCATTCCCTCGGGCGAAACCAGTGAGTCCTTCGATAATCTCAGAACCGAGGTCGATGCGCTGGTCGGGCGAATCAACGGCCATTTCAGCACAATCACGTGGACTCCTGTACGTTACCTGAACAAGGTCTTCTCAGTGGATGAGCGCATCGACCTGTATTCCCTATCGGATATTGCCCTGATTCTTCCATTGCGTGACGGGATGAACCTGGTTTCAAAAGAATTTATAGCCTCCCGGCACAATGGCCATGGTGTACTCATACTCAGCGAAATGGCAGGGGCATCGAAGGAGCTCCATGAAGCCCTGCTGGTAAACCCAAACGATCTGGACCAGGTCGCCTCGGCCATCAAAGAAGCTGTCGAGATGCCCGTCGAAGAGCAGATTCGAAGAAACAGTGTGATGATGCAAAGGCTTCAACGCTACACCGTCAGCCGTTGGGCAAATGAATTCATCAATAATCTGGAAGGGGTAAAGGAAATCCAGAAGGTTAATCTGACCCGCAAAATCAACATTACCAGAATGCGCCAGATTGTTTCGGCCTTTCGTGAAAGCAGCAAACGAATTTTCTTCCTCGATTATGATGGCACCCTGTCCTGGTTCAAAAAGAATCCCGAGGATGCCAAACCCGATCAGCAACTCTACAATATCCTGCGCGGCCTGTCGAAAGACGGAAACAACACCGTGGTCATCATCAGTGGCCGCGACAAAGACACCCTTGGACGCTGGTTTGGCCCGGAATGGAACATCCACTTCATTGCTGAACACGGGGTATGGTTCAGGAACCCGGGAGAAAACTGGCATATGCCTGAACAGATAGAAAACGACTGGAAGGAGTCGATCCAACCCCTGCTCGAATACTACGTAGACCAAACTCCACGCAGCTTTATCGAAGACAAGAACTTTTCCCTGGTCTGGCACTACCGGAAGGCCGATCCAGACCTGGGTATGCAGCGTGCATGGGAGCTGAAAGATGCCCTGCGGACCCTGACCTCGAACCTGAACCTGGAGATCATGGACGGAGACAAGGTGCTTGAGATTAAATACTCCGGAATCAACAAGGGACGCGCGGCCATCCATAAAATAGGTGATAAAAGGTATGATTTCATTTTTGCCGTTGGAGACGACTGGACCGATGAATATACCTTCGAGGCCATGCCGGAAGAAGCCTTCACAATTAAAGTAGGGACCAAAACCACCAAGGCCTCCTACTATATTGAGAGCATTGAGGTCGTCCGTGAATTACTCTGTCGTTTTACACGGGATAAATGCTGAAGAGCTTTGCCGAATGAGAATTACCTTTAAATCATCATGAAACAGTTGAATCTCCTCCTGGGCCTTGGCCTTTTAGCCGGCTCTGCAACACTGTGCGCACAACAACAACCGGTGAACCGGAACCGGTACCGAATCAGGGTAGCCGAAGCGCGTGAAGAAATCAAAGTAGATGGCATCCTCGATGAAGCTGTATGGCAAAATGCCGATCGCACCAGCCCATTTCACAGAATTACCCCCATTGATACAGGCTATGCAAAGGCCCAGACGGAAGTTATGCTGGCCCGTGACGAAGCACATTTCTACATGGCTGTCATCTGCCACGATCCCAGCCCTGGTAAACGACCGGCAGAGTCCTATCGCCGCGACTGGAGTTTTGGACGAAACGACAATTTTTTTGCAGCCATTGATACCTATAACGACCAGACCAACGGCTTCGCCTTCGGGCTGAACGCTGTCGGAGGCCAGTGGGACGGGCTTCAGGCCAATGGTGGTTTTGTTTCCCTGGAATGGGATGGCAAGTGGTATTCGGCTGTACAACAACACGACGATGCCTGGATTGCTGAAATGAAGATTCCCTTCAGAACCATCCGCTACCAGGAGGGCGTAAGTGAATGGGGCATCAACTTTAGCCGACTCGATCTGAAAACGAACGAAAAATCTGCCTGGGCTCCCGTTCCCCGGCAATTTCAGTCCGCAAACCTGGCCTATACCGGAACCATGGAATGGGAAGAACTCCCCCCCACAGCCGGTGTCCGTTTTTCCCTCATTCCCTACCTTTCGGGCAAACTCACTCACCAGAAAGCACTGGGTGAGAAAGGCCGGGTAAAGGGTGGTGCGGGATTCGATGCCAAACTGATTCTCTCCACATCCATGAACCTCGACATCACGGTAAATCCAGACTATTCGCAGGTAGAGGTCGATCAGCAGGTAACCAATCTGGACCGCTTCGAGCTCTATTTCCCTGAAAAACGGAAATTTTTCCTGGAAAACAGTGACCTCTTTGCCAAGCTTGGATCGAAATCGATTCGCCCCTTTTTCTCACGCCGGATCGGGCTAAATACGCCGGTGATCGCCGGAGCCCGACTCAGCGGAAACGCGGGCAAAAACTGGCGCATCGGACTAATGAATATCCAAACTGCCAGCAGTGACATGGTGAGCGCAGATAATTTTTCGGTTGCCGTGCTACAAAGAAAGGTGCTGAGCCGCTCCAATATCGGAATGTTCATAACGAACAAGGAGATGGTAAAATCGCCCCTTGATACGGCCTATACTTCAACGGCATATAACCGTGTGGCTGGTGGCGAATTCAATTTCGCGAGCAGGGACAACCGCTGGACAGGCAAGGCCTTTTACCATCAGTCTTTCCGTCCCAATCAGGAAAGCGGAGGAAATTTCACCAGCTCGGGCATGCTTAAATACGAAACCCAGCAATTCTCTGCTGAAATGATCCAGGCCTATGTAGGTGGAAACTACTTTGCCGAAATGGGTTTTGTGCGCCGGAGGGGATTTCACCAAAGCAATCCCTCTTTAGCATACCGCTTTTACCCGATGTCGAAAAGAATTGCCTACCATGGCCCGAAACTGAAAGCCGATTTCTTTTTTGCCCCCTCTTTATCGCTCACCGACCAGGAAATCGATTTGAGTTACAACATCACCTGGATCGACAGGTCAACGCTTGCCCTTGGCCTGGAACAGGGTTATGTTCACCTGCAGGATCCGTTCGACCCCACTCATACCGGTGGTAAAATGATTCCGGCCGGAACAGATTTTAACTGGACTGAAGCCTATATCAGCTATAGCTCCACCATGAAAAACCTCTTCACTTTCGTAGCTGAAAGCCGTTTTGGAGGGTTCTTTGGGGGCAAACGTCTCGGCATTAAAGCAAACCTGAACTACAGAGTTCAGCCCTATGGCAGCCTTTCACTTGTCGGAAGTTTTAACCACATTGAGCTGCCGGAACCCTATACCAGTGCCAGACTCATCCTCATCGGGCCGAAACTGGATATCACCTTCACTGAAAAACTCTTCCTGACCACCTTTGTACAGTACAACAACCAGATCGACAACATCAATACAAACATCCGCTTTCAGTGGCGCTTTGCACCCGTGTCCGATCTCTACATCGTATATAGTGAAAACACATACCCGACAGCCCTGATGACCAAGAACAGGGGAATTGCTCTTAAACTCTCCTACTGGATAAACTAATCAGGTGCTTTTCAGCGGGTATTGCCCCTCCTGCTGATATGGATATGAGTCTGATTGAGGGATGGTGTTTCCGGCATTATCAGGTGCTTTTCAGCGGGTATTGCCCCTCCTGCTGATATGGATATGAGCCTGATTGAGGGATGGTGTTTCCGGCATTATCAGGGGGTTCACCCCGATGGTAAAGCATGCTTACAAGGAAGTACAAGGGTATTCGCTGCCTGTACAGTCACCCAAATCGAAGAGTTTGTGCCTGAAGACATAGAGTACCAGCTGAATCGAATTCTTAACCCCGGTACGATTGATCAGCTTTGAGCGATGACCTTCAACGGTACGCAGGCTCAGGTTGAGCTTTTCAGCAATCTCGGCATTGGTAAAACCCGAACAAATCAGCCTGAGTACCTCACTCTCCCGCCTGGTGAGCGTGATAGCCTCTTCCTTGGGCTCCTGGGAACCAACACCTGAGTAACTGAGAATGATATTTTGCAGAAGCTTTTGAGAAAAATAGGTGCCGCCGGCCGCCACTTCCCTGACCGCCTTTTCCAGTTCCTCCGAACCCGATTCCTTGATGATGAAGCCCTTTGCCCCCGCCTGAATCATCTTCGAATAGTACTCCTCATCTCCAAACATGGAAAGTGCAATAATCTTCATATCGGGGTAACGTCTGATGACCTCCTTCGTAGTCTCAATGCCATTGAGCACCGGCATGGAGATATCCATAAGTACCAGGTCGGGGCGGATTTCATCAATCTCTTGCAGAAACTCGGCTCCATTCGAGGACTCGCTCACCACCTCGGTGTTTTCAATGTCGGATAAGACAAATTTGAGTCCTTCCCGAAACATCTTGTGATCGTCCACCAGGGAGATTCTAGTCGTTTTTGCTTCCACAACCCGGATTGTCTTGTATCAATTCTATCAAAATTAGGAAGATAGGGGCAAACAAAAAACGGGGTTGTTACCCGAATGATTGCCCTGCTTACTTGTTTTTTTCAAGTACATGCACCTGGAATCAGCGGGTAAATATACGCAGGTGTTTTATAGCAGCTCTGCCTCAGACCTCAATAAGACCATTCTTGATGGCATAGAGAACCAGGCTGATGGAATTTTTCACCCCGGTTTTATTAATCAGGCTGGTCTTGTGGCCCTCTACGGTGCGCATACTGATAAAAAGCTTCTCGGCAATCTCCATATTGGTCATTCCGGCACAAATCAACTTCAGCACCTCAAGCTCGCGACGGGTAATATTCACCTCATCCTTTTTGACCTGCTTCTGGCCCGACTGTTTATTCATATTCAGGATGATATCGGTAAGCAATTTCTGAGAGAAGTAATTCCCGCCATTGACGACCTCGTGGATGGCTTTTTCCAATTCCTCCTTTCCCGATTCTTTCAAAATGAAGCCCTTGACCCCGGCCTCAATCATCTTGTAGTAGTACTCCTCATCGCAATACATCGACAGGGCGATGACCTTCAGATCGGGAACAAGTTGCATAGCCCTGGCTGTGGCATCAATTCCATTCAGCCTGGGCATGGAAATATCCATCAGAACCAAATCTACCTCCTGGCTTTCCAGAATCTGCAGGAACTCCTGTCCATCAGAAGCTTCCGCAACTACATTTACAAAATCAATTTGGGACAATACGAACTTAAGTCCATCCCTGAACATCCTGTGGTCATCGACCAGAATCACGCGGGTTTCCTTTGCCATTGTAATGCCGGCTTAGAAAGATTAGTAATAGCTAATTTAGTTAACTGAGACAACAAAACCAATCTGATCAACCTTTCAACCCTATTTCAATCCGGACCCCAAAACCAATCAGCAGGTTTCGTTCGAAACTTATGTCACCCTCAAATGATCTTACCCTGTTAACAATATTGGACATCCCCATACCCGAGGGATTATGCAGAATACTATCCACATCAAAACCTATCCCATTGTCATTGTATTCCACGATTATACGCTGATCGACACACTTTATACGAATCCCGACCTTTGAAGCACTGGCATGTTTCACGGTGTTGTGAATCAGCTCTACAATGATGCGAAACAGGGTTAGCTCCACGTTCTCGCTCGGTCGCTCCGGAATATCTGTATGAAGGTCGATCTCAAGCTCTTCCGCCTCGGGCAGGTGTTTGAGAAAGGAGCGAATGGCCGAGTTCAGTCCGAAGTTCTTCAGAATATGCGGACTGATATTGTTGGCAATATCCCTGATACTCGATATGGCTTCATCCATGATCTCGATGGACTTTCTGGAAGCAAAATCTCGTTTTTCCTTGTCGGTCAACGAATCCAAGGACTTGATATAGAGCTTGGCCGTTGAAAGCAGCGGGCCAAGCCCGTCATGAAGGTCCTGAGCAAAGCGACTCCTTTCCTTTTCTTCTGTTTCGATGATTGTATTCAGAATGCGCCGCTGAATCTCGTGTCTTTCTGAAACATCGAGGATGACCCCAATGATTCGGGTAGCCAGTTCATCTTCGTTGCGCTCAATCGCCTGGGTATTCATCTCAATCCATATCCACTCACCGTTTTTGTGCCGCACCCTGAATTCCCTGTCAAGGGCGTCGAGCTTCCCCCTGATCAGGTCGATGTATTCTTCTCTCAGGGGCAGGGTATCTTCCGGATGTATTCGTGCAAAGAACCAATCCAGCAGCTTCCCCCAGGAAGGCATATCAACCTTCGCATACCCCAAAATCTCGGCAAAGCGATCATTCACATAGTTCCCCTCACCAAAAGGAAAGGTGTGGTCATAGATTCCCGCAGCACTGGTATCAATGGCCAAATCGAGCCGCTGCTTCTGAAACTGCATCTGCTTCTCAACCTTTACCCGGGCAAGCTCGGAAGAGGCCCTGACAGAGAAAGCCCTGATAATAGCCTCAAAATGTGCAGGATCGACTATAGGCTTGCTGTCGCAGATAACCAACATACCCAAAGAGGCGCCCTCTTTGTCGGAAAGAGGAGCCGCGACAAAGCTCTCTGCCTTCATGTCCACTAAAAAAGAGTCCTCGGGAAACGCAGCCCTTACCCCCTTGGCATAAACAATCATTTTCTGCCGCTTCACCTGCTTATAAGGAGCAATACTCAGGTTGGGTTTGTATCCCTTCCCCACACCCTCCTTTACATAGAGGGCAGAGATCCCAATCCATACCCCCTCCTGCTGGTCCCACTCTCCGATAAAGGCACAATCCACATCCAGGATCTGTCCCAGGTTCATCACCAGCGATTCAAAAAAAGACTCCCCAATCTCGCCAGCGGTTTCTTCCGAAATTATCTGGATGGCATGTTCGGTCTTTCGCCTGATGGCATGTTCCTTTTTGAGTTTCTTTTCGGTTAGGTTAAGCTTCAGACAATTGTTTATTTTGACCTGAATCTCGGCCTGGTTCACCGGCTTGGTAAAGTAATCATAGGCCCCAAGTTCAAACCCTTTAGAAATACTGTCCCTGTCATCCCTTGCCGAAATAAAGATGATGGGAATATCACGGGTGGCCTCATCTTCCTTCAGTTTATTACAAACTTCGAACCCGGCCATGCCAGGCATCATGATATCGAGCAGAACCAGATCAACCTCCTGCTCCCGGGCAATCTGAAGGGCCTTTATTCCATTCTCAATGGAAAAGGTGCGGTGGCCATCACCAGCCAAAATCACCTCTAACAATTCCCGATTGAACACATCATCGTCGACGATCAGGATTTTTGAGCTTTCCATGTAAGATTCTCCCATATAAAACCTCCGGGACTTCGCTTAGAGCAGACCAAAAATAGCTGCTTGAAAAACCAATCCACCGCGTGAAAACACCCGATTTTCGACGTCTTTTACGCATATAAGGCAGGGGTTTATACTCATCCGGTAAGGTAAAATTACGCAATGAGGGGCTCTTCCGCAAGTGCCCAATCCTGCGTAAAACTAAAAAGAAAGGCATGCCCCCTGTAAGGGAAATATGGTAATGAAACTTACTACCTTCTTTCTTCTGATAGGCATTCTAACTGTTACAGCAAGGGGGTTTTCCCAACAAGCCCGTTTCGATTTATCCTTGCAGAATGGAACCCTACAAGCGCTTTTTCAAGAAATTGAAAATCAAAGCGAATACAATTTTTTCTATAAGGACGACCGCCTGATTTTTCAGAGCGAGACGCTTGAAAACATTGCCAGTAAACTGGAAAGATGGTACGATGTCAGGATTCATATCCAGGATGAAGAATTGAAACAGTATCGCTATACCGGAGAGTTTGCACACAAGGAAACATTGATTCAGGTCATGGAAATACTGAATCTTACTACCCCCATTGAGTTCACCTTTGAGAAAAATGACGTGTATATCAAAAAAATGAAAACCCGGGTTTTATACCAAATACATTTTTCACCTTAAATCTTCTACTATGAAAAAATTACTTTACTCTCAACTGCTGATGGTTTGTTCAGGATTCTTCATTTCTGTGGGCATGCTGGTAAAAGACAAGCTTAACATGAATAGCCAAAAGCTAGTCGTTAACCTGTCAGACCTGGCTGAGGGCATGTATTTCGTCAAGGTAATTTGTGGTGAAACCTCCGGGACGCATAAAGTCCTGGTCAGGTAGAGACCTGTAATGCTTTGTTTCCCGATTGAATATTTTGTAAATTATCCGATCGGGAAACTGCTTTTATGCAATAGCCCATTCCTGGCAGCTTAGGTTATGAATCTGATCCAATCGGCATGGAACGTCGCTCATTTATAAGGAATTCGGCACTTGGTATGGGCGCAGGAATCGCCCTGCATTCCCCTGTAGTCTCCTCCCCTCCGAGGCCGAATGAAGGATCTGAATTGGAAAAGCTTCCCAGAGAAGTCTGGATTGCCAGCTTTTCATCGACCAATATGCAGGCCTCTGATCATGTCGATATGGTCGATCAGGTTCTGGAAAAAATGGCAGAAATTACAAACTATAATCCCGATATTATCTGCCTGCCTGAAATCTTTCCCTTTTTTCACATCGCTGAAAGGTTCTCCATTCAACAAATTGCTGAAAACCAGGAGGGGATCATTAGCTCAAGGTTTGCTGCTTTTGCCAAAAAGCACGGGATCTATATTATTTGTCCGCTTTATACACGTGAAAAGGGCAAAATCTTCAATGCAGCCCGCGTATTTAACCGCGAAGGACAGCTAGTGGGAGAGTATCGGAAAATTCATTGCACCGAGGAAGAAATGGAGCAGGGTGTATCGCCGGGCCCGCTTGATCCACCGATTTTCAAATTGGATTTTGGGACGATCGGAATACAGATTTGTTTCGATTTGGAATGGGATGATGGTTGGAAAAAGTTGGGTAAAAAAGGGGCAGAGATTGTCTTCTTCTGCTCCGCTTATCCGGGTGGGATCGCCCTGAATACAAGAGCCTGGCAAAACAGGTACGTCGTTGTTTCCAGTACCCTGGCTAACACAGCAAAGATCTGTGATATTTCCGGGTCAGAGCTTGCAAAGACCGGAAGATGGCAAAAGAACTGGGTCATTGCCCCGGTGAATCTTGAGAAAGTGTTCTTACATACCTGGCCATATTGTAAACGTTTTAAAGAGATACAGGCTAAATATGGACGAAAAGTAAGGATCACCAATTTTGATGAAGAAGAATGGTCGATCATTGAGAGCCTTTCCCCGGATGTAAAAGTCGCCGATATCATCACCGAATTCGACTTAAAGACCTTTGAAGACCATATCAATAGCGCCACAGCAATGCAAAACAGACAACGGGGGGCATAAACATTGGACAGGAGGGTTTTTATAAAACACATTGCAGCATCTGTTCCCGGAGCCATAATGATTCCAGGAATGGCTCTGCCTCGGCTGATATCAAGGCCCTACCCCATCTGCATTTTCTCTAAATGCCTCCAGTTTCTGGATTACGGGGAATTGGGAGACGTGGTTTCAGAATTGGGTTTTGACGGGGTGGACTTAACGGTCAGGCCGGGCGGACATATACCCCCGGAGCATGTCAAAAGGGATCTTCCCGAAGCGGTAAGAACCATTCGAAGAGCCGGCGTTGAGGTTCCCATGATTGCGACCAGTGTAAATGATGTAGACGACCCTTTCACCGAACACTTACTTGGAACAGCTGCAGATTCGGGAATCACCTGTTATAGAATGGGCGCGCTTCAGTTTGATAAGCAGCTGGGCGTTTTTGAGAACCTGGACATCCATAGGCGAAAACTGGAAAAACTAGAGAAAATCAATCGGAAGTACAAAATCCGGGGGGGCTATCAAAACCACTCAGGGCCCTGGGGAATGATGGGTGGAGCTGTCTGGGATTTATACCATGTACTCAAAGATTTTGATCCGGCTTACATAGGGGTTCAGTACGATATTGCTCATGCCACTGTTGAAGGCGGTTTTTCCTGGGAACTTGCACTGGAGATCATCACTCCGTGGATCAACAGTCTTGCCATCAAAGATTTTATCTGGGCAAAGGAGGGGAACAAATGGTACCCTAAATGGGTTCCTGTGGGCAAAGGGATGGTCAACTATGAGAAATACTTAGATCAGATCAATCCAATCATCTCTGCACTTCCTCTTAGCCTTCATTTTGAATACGACCTGGGAGGAGCCGAGCACGGAAATCCTCATCCAACAATGGCTCCGGAGAAAATTTATGAGCTATTGAAACAGGATCTGCATTATTTTATATCTCATTGTTAAGAAGTTGAACAACAAATTCCATGGACCAGAAGAAGCATTCAGTATCGCGGCGGAACACCCTCAAGGCTTTGGCAACCATCCCTGTCCTCGGTTACTTTGTTTATGCAGTAAAAACGAACCAGAAAGTACTGGAAAAAGACGCCAGGGAAAACTACCGGAAAAGGCTGAAAATTAAACGAATTGAAACCCTCGACCAAAAATTAAACCCACCAACCGCCACCGGGAATAACACCCTGAAGTTCGGCCTGGTAGGGAATGGCTGGCGTGGCGAACAACTGCTGCGTCGCCTGGGCTACGTTCACCCGGATTTTTTGGAGAATAACACCATAAACGGGAAAGCCAATGAGCGATTGCAGGCCTTCCTGAACCAGGAGGACCTGAATGTAGCGTTTACAGCCGTTTGCGACACCTTTGATATCCACACGCAACGTGGCGTTGAAATATCTGCAAACAATGTTCACCCCGGGGGCAGAAGCATTCCCAAACAGGCGAAAGTATATTCGAATTACCGGGATTTGATTGCCAGCAATGAGGTTGATGCTGTGATTATTGCAACAGCCGATCATAGCCATGCCCCAATTGCCATAGAAGCAGCCCGCGCCGGCAAGCATGTTTACCTGGAGAAACCCATGACCCACAGCATTGAAGAGGCGATTATGCTGAGAGATGTGATAAAATCGACAGGGGTTGTTTTTCAACTGGGACATGAAAACCGTCAGCAAACCAGCTTTAAAATTGCTCACGAATTATATGAAAAAGGCGTTTTCGGAGATGTCAGCATGGCGCAGGTCTATACCAACCGGAATACCGATTTCGGGGCCTGGATCAGGGATGATGCCTTTGACCACAAGCTGGGTAATCGGGACAATATCAACTGGGAAGAATTCCTGGGGAATGCACCCTGGCATGAATTCGACCGGAAAAGATTTTTCAGCTGGCAGCGCTACAGCGATTACGGGACAAGCCTTACCGGAAATGACTTTACGCATCAGTACGATTGCATGAACCAAATACTCCACCTGGGGATTCCCGAAACAGTGGTCGCCCTGGGGGGACAGTACTATTATAAACACCATGGGGACATGCCCGATGTATTCAATGCTGTTTTCAATTACCCGGAGCGTGGACTAAGCATGACCTACGACGGGAATTTAAGGAACGATGCATACAGGCCCTCCCGGATACTGGGCTCAGCCGGAACCATCGATGTCGACCGGGCTATCCTGATGTACAAAGACAACCAATCGGAGCGATACAAAGACATCCAAATCGCTTCTTCCGATCCTTACTATTACTATGCCCCCAATGACAATATCGATGCCATATCCTCCGCCACATCCAAAGCCTATATGATGGGAGGCTATGGGCCTACCTCTGTGGATGGTAAATTGTTCAATGCAACACTCCTCCATCTAAAGGAGTGGGTGGACGCCATCAGGGGACAGGGGAAAACAAGCTGTGGGATTGATGAAGGTTTCGAAGAGGCGGTCACCTTTAATCTGGCAAACCTGGCATACAGGCACAAAAAACCGGTCAGATGGGATCCGGTAAACGAAAAGGCAATCATTGGATAATAGCAAAAAAAAGCATTGAAATGAACAGGCAAGGAAAAGGGCTGAAGTATTCCGGTGGACAACTGGCTGCATTGGTCATCGTCAGGGTTTTAATCGGGTGGCACTTCCTTTATGAGGGATGGGTGAAAGTGATCAATCCGGAATGGTCCGCAGCATCCTTTCTGAATGCGGCACAGGGGCCTCTGGCAAACATCTTTAAAAGCATGGCCTCAAACCCCGGTGTATTGGAAGTTATCAATTTCTGCAATCAGTGGGGACTGGTTCTCATTGGGCTCGGCCTTATCCTTGGGCTGTTAAGTCGCCTTGCCTGTATAGGGGGAATGGCACTTCTGGCTCTTTACTACCTCTGTAATCCGCCATTGATAGGCTTGCATATCTCGGGTATGGCAGAAGGCAATTATCTCCTTGTAAACAAGAACCTGATTGAGCTATTCACCCTCCTGGTCCTGTTCTACTTTCCAACGGGGCGCAGGGTTGGTTTGGACCGCTTTTTTTACACCAGATAAGAATGAGAATAGGAAATGCCTTTCTCGAAGCCAGAACAGCACTAGTCCTTTGTGTATTATATGGCCTGGCTATCGCATGTAGCTCACCTGCCATTGAGAAACCACCCATCACTCCCTACTGGGCACTAGGTCATTTGGTCTGGGAAGACAGTATCAATTCCCAGGAGGCTGCTCAAAACCTGGTGGAAGCCTATATGAAACAGGCGATCCCGGTGGGAGGAATCATCATTGATAGTCCGTGGTCGGAAAGTTACAACGATTTCAACTGGGACAGGAACAGATACCCCGAACCTGAGAATATGCTTAAAAGTTTCAGGGAGAAGAATATAAAGGTCATCCTATGGTTAACTGGTTGCATAAATCTAACTGCAAAGGATGTACCGGTGCAGAAGAGCCCCGATTACGACTATGTATTGAGGAAGGGCTATGCTGTAAACCGGGGTAAACCCTCCGAGTGGTGGAAGGGAAAAGGACTACACCTCGATTTTACAAATCCAGAGGCCAGTGCCTGGTGGAACAGTAAGCTTGACAAGGTCTTTCGGGATGGCGTAATGGGCTGGAAGGTCGACCAGGGGGAATACTACTTTGGAGACTCATTAAGCCTGACAATCGCCAACAGGATTCCCGGTCAGGACAATCGGTTTTTCGGCGATTCCCTTATGACATCTGTGGGAAGAATCTCCCTGAGAGCATTTAAGGGGCACTACTATGATCATATGTTTGATTATTCCACATCAAAGCATTCCGAAGGAATGATCATGGCCAGGCCATATTCTCATCAGGGAAGTTTTGCCGCAAATATCTCAAAGCTGAGTTTGGGGTGGTGCGGCGATTTTGAAGGAAACTGGGATGGCTTAAAACTACAAATCGGGAATATCTACACTTCCTGCAAAGCCGGATACGGGGCAGTAGCCTGTGAGATTGGTGGCTTTATGCAGAGTCGGTCCAGCAAAGAGCAACTTATACGTTATACACAGTTTGGATCCATGACTGCATGCATGATAAATGGCGGGGAGAACGGAGCATTTACCAATCATTTACCCTGGTATCATGACGATAAAACCACCGAGGTTTACCGCTACTATGCTACCCTGCATTACCAGCTAAGACCCTATATATTCAGTACACTTGTGGACGCCCATTTAAATGGGGGCTCTCTCCTACAAGATGTATCCATTGAGCAGGAGAGCCATAAACTTGGAAAGGACATATTCTTTAAGGCCATAACATCAGATTCCGGCCGGGTTTCTTTCCGCCTGCCGGAAGGTGATAGCTGGTATGATTTCTGGACGGGCAAAGCTTATGACGGTGGAACGGAAATATCCAGGCAGTATGATATTCACCAGGCAGCCCTGTTTATCAGAAGTGGAGCGATCATTCCTATGGAGATCAACAACACGATCACCGGCATTGGAGATGAGTCCTTCAAGGACCATATTACATTCTTGATCTATCCCGACAAAGAAAGCCGGCTCCTCTACCACCATCCCCTCGGAGATGGTATTGAATATGAAGAGATTCGTATCTCCGTTAAAAATGGGGAGCTTAAGCTAAGATCGGCCCAGGAGCATTCTTACGTATTCCTGATACAGCGCATGAAGGAAGACGGAACGATGCGGGAAATAAAAATGCACGGGAAAAACATCTCTGTAAAAATCTAAGCCTTAAATACCATAGTCGGTTTCCTTCCCGGACTCTGAACCCGATCAGTACTTCTCTGTTGCCTCAAGTGGGGCGTGTGAAGCCTTGTCCCTCTGAGTATAATGGAATCCGCCACCTTACAGATATGTTTAGTTGCAACCGGAACTACTCTCCGGAACAATCCCGGTTAACAATATAAAATACATCAATACTGTCATTGTTGTTCCCAAGAATTATAATCCGCCGATCAGTACCTGTCCTCAGCATTGTCATTTCTCTGGCATCGGCATCCGCCCAAAAACCGCTTGATCTTGGCCAGACTTCATTGAAGTTCATGCTTCCGTTTCCCGTTAGCAAGACGCCTTTGCCGGCATCCAGTTTGGTGGTATTTGATTCTGTACCGAAGTAATTGCCCGCCACCAATATATCCTTGTCTCCATCGGCATTGAAATCAGCGATGACAATATCATTTACAGGCGAGAACTGAGCTCTCGCGGGCAGGTACTCCAGATCGAAACGGCCACCTCCCAAATTCTCTAAAATGGTTGAAGCCATCAGGGTCACTTCTTTATGGATAAGTTCTCCCGAAAAATCATCAATGATATCCATCACTTCTGCCTCGGCAAAAGACTCATAATCGGGATATTTTTCTTCGACAAACGGGATACTCGCCGAGATCGATCGCTTGTCGCGAACCGGCCATACCTTTCCTCCCTGGCTGTAGCCCAACAAAATATCCAGTCTTCCATTGTTGTCAAAATCGCCTGCAAAAATATGATAGGGGTCCTCCGCTGAAGCCCTGTATTTATAATTCAGCCCGATGTTACCAAGCACATAGTCCGTATCCCCATCCTGATCCAGATCACTGGCCTCGATGCAATTCCAGAGGCCAGATGTATGTTTTAACCCACTGGCAGCAGGGTCAAGCTCGACAAAATCTTCACCCGTATTTCTGAACAGCCTGATGGGCATCCATTCCCCAACGATCATCAGATCGTTGTCTGCATCATTGTCATAATCGGTCCACAATGCATCAGTAACCATGCCGGGACCGGCCAAAGCTCTGTTCAGGCTTACAGTAACATCCGTAAAGTTACCTTCCCCATCGTTTTCAAGGATATAACTTCCAGGCACTCTCGGATAAGAATACGGGACCACTCTCCCTCCGACAAAGAGGTCCATATCCCCGTCGTTATCCATATCCCCGGCAGCCACACAGGCTGTACTTGTAGGCATTTCCGGAAGAGTCTGCCGGATAAATCCATGCTCTCCACGATTGATGTATAAGCGATCCTGAAAAAAGGCATTTGTACTACTCTTTTCATACCCGCCAGAACAAATATACAAATCGACCAGGCTATCGGAATTGGCATGAAAAAACAATGCAGCTACATCCTCGTGAAGCCGATCGTTTTTAAATGGATGGTCCAATGAACAAAAAGTACCGGAATCCGATTGAATGAAAATCCTGCTTTCAAACCCCTTTGCAGCACCAATAAACAGGTCGTCGAGACCATCATTGTTGATATCTCCTGAAGCAATTGCGGGTCCCTGAACCGACAATTGGTAGGGAAGAAGGTATTGCTTTTCGAAATCGTTAAAAGGGTTTTCCCTGTGTCGGAAATGAATTCCTAAATCACCATCCGGTAGTTGGAAAAAAGGCGCTGAAAAGGTGTTTGAAACCCGGTATGCTGAAGCCTCTGCCTGGTCAATCTCAATCCTCTGGTCGGCCTGCAGATTCTGAACAAGCTGTCTGGAGCCGTTGGGCCATCTGATGCAAACTTCCTTCACTATCGTATCCGAACCAAGACCAAAACACAAATCCCCGGAAACAGATGACTGATACCCCCTTGTAAGCGTCAATTCCTTTCGCTGAATTCCCGATGCAGTCCTAATCTCCACCTTGACGCCCAAGCCAAGACGGTTATCTTCCCGGCCTCTGAAAACAAATGAAATAAAATGGGCATCTTCCCTGTCCATCAAGGTATTCTCATAAACCGAAGCTCCGGATTCCAGGTTGTTTATCACAAGATCAAGGTCTCCATCATTATCCAGGTCTGCATATGCACTCCCATTGCTGAATCCTTTTCGCTCAAGCCCCCATTCTTCAGCCACATTCATGAAAGTCAGATCCCCATTGTTCCTGTAGATTGTATTTCTCAATGGCTCGGATGGAAGCTTTTCAACCTCTTTTTGTGTAACCAGCCATTTCCCATCCACCTGTTTAGCATACTTCCAGAAATCATTGTAATTCACGTCCCTCACAATGCCGGTGGAAATGAAAATATCTGAAAATCCATCGTTGTCGAAATCTGCAATCAGAGGACCCCAACTCCAATCTGTTTTAGTAACACCAGCATATTCTCCAATATCACTAAATCGTATTCCAGCAGGGCATTGCCCACAATTACCCTCGTTTATCTGCAAAACATTTACCATATACTGGTAGTGATTCCCATCGGCCAGATTCTTCATGAAGAGTGCATGACTTCGGTCCAGGGTGGTAGTCTTCCTCCTGTAGTTGTCCTCAGGCAACATGTCCAACTGAAACAAATCGATCCACCCGTCATTATTGATATCTCCGGCATCAAGGCCCATTCCCTGCGTAGCGATATGGCCCGTGGCTTCCGTAATACGATTGGTGAATGTTCCATCCCCGTTGTTCATATACAAATAATCGGGCGAAACGAAATCATTGGATACATATACATCGGGATATCCATCATCATTGAAATCCTGTGCAATAACTCCCAGACCATAACCATAGCTGTTAATTCCGGCTACAGCACTTACATCTACATAAGCAATCCTTCCGGTTTCCGGGTCTTTCCGGGCTTCATAGAGCCTGTCGGTTGCCCCTTTTCTCAATACGGAATCGTTAACAAGAGCTTCATAAGCACTCCAGGTGAATTCAACATGATGATTCATAAGGTAACAATCCAGGTCTCCGTCAAGATCATAGTCAAAGAAGGTTGCCTGGGTTCCATAAGCCGTATCATCGAGTCCATACTCCTTTGCCTGCTCCTCAAAACGGGGAATATCACTACCCTCCCCGGGACCCTGGTTGACATACAACAGATTGTCTGTGGGACCATTCAGTCCGGAAACACTGATGTATATATCCAGGTATCCGTCATTATTCACATCGGCCATGGTTACCCCTGTCATCCAGCGGCCATCTCCCTCTACACCCGACTCCTGAGAAATATCTTCGAAATGAAATCCGCCCCTGTTCAGGTAGAGCTTATTGGGTGTCATGTTTCCGCTTAAATAGATATCGTGAAGACCATCATTGTTCACATCTCCAATGGCTACCCCACCACCATTGTAGAAATAGTAATAGACCATGTAGCCCCATTCTTCCGTTTCAGTCAATACATTGGTAAAATCAATCCCACTTCTGCCTCCGGAAACTTCCAGAAAGAGGGGAACAGTATCGACGCTGCACGAGGAAATCAATATACCTGCGAGAAAGCCGAACGCTATTTCCTTTGCAAAGTGAACCATGCTTACTCCATATAGGCGACATATAGATGCACGCAAAATAAAAAACCTCCGTAAAGGAGGTTTTTCATAAACCCATAACTATGTTACCAACCGGGGTGTTGCTCCAGTGCCGAATTATTGTCGAGTTCACCCTGCGGAATGGGCCATTTCCAATGTTTGGGATCCTCGAAAACCCGATCTCTCACACCCGGATAACCACGATCCTTCAGGATCTGTACCTCCGTGTTCATGTATTCATCGTAGACCTCTTTCAACTCTCCCAAACCCATCAGCTCAAGATAACGCACGCCCTCAAAAGCCAGCTCAACTCTACGTTCATGCTTAACTATATCCAGCAACTGTTCCTGGCTCAGGCCTGTCCCTTCAACATCCTCTACCTTTGGCATGTTCACACGATCCCTTACCTGGTTAACCAGAGCGACTACCTCGGTTTCGTTGTAAGCACCAGACAATAGTAGTGCCTCAGCCCTCATCAAAAGAACATCGGCATAGCGAATCACGTAGAAGTCCTGGGGGCTGTCGTAATGGTTTTCACTATTAAACTCTTCTGTCCACTTTCGCATATACTCTGTAGCCTGGCCCTTCAGGGTATCACCACGCCACAGATCCCCGTTGGAGGCAATCGTAACGCTAAATCTCGGGTCTCTGTTCTCAGAAATTCTATCAGGGTTGTAAAGCGGCGACTGATCAATAGGCAGTCCGTCTGTACAATAAAACTCATTCACCAGATTGGGTAAAGGCCTTTGATAGGTAATCGTCGATTCTCCCCAATACCCGGCAAAACTTGATCCATCATCGAGAATTCTATCAAATGCTACCGTGAAGATAACTTCATCATTCACCTCATTTTCAACAGTAAAGAGCGTGCTGTAGTCGTGGAACAGCGAGTACTGCCCCGAATTTATTACAGATTGTGCCATCTCCGCAGCTTCGGTATAATACCCATGCCAGAGGTAAATACGTGTCAGCATGGCCATAGCTGCCCCTTTCGTAATCCGCCCCCATTCTTTCCCCGGAACAGTCTCCGGCAAATCGTTAATGGCAGCATTCATGTCGTTGATCATAAAGTCGACAATGACTTGTTGATCTACCTTGGGTACATTGGAGTCTTCCATGGCCTGGGGTTCTGTAATCAAGGGCACATCTTTATAGGTCAACGATAAAAGGTTGTAGACAGTTGACCTGATCACCTTGGCTTCTGCAACCATACGTTTAACAACTGCTGCATCAATACCCTCAACCTCGTTGATTTTGCTTATCAGCAAGTTACACCTTACGATGGCTACATAGGATTCATTCCATAACTCGTTGACCATCCATTCAGTGGGTGTATGAATTCCCTGCGCAATCTTGGCTCCTGACATCCACTGCCAGTTCGTATAGCCATTGTCGCACATAAAATCCATGCGCAATACACCCCCTCCCCAGGGATAAGAGTCGAACATCCAATTGCTCTGCAAGGCATCGTAACATCCCATCAGGGCAAGATATGCATCACTTTCACTGTTCCAGAAGCTTTCACTTGACAATGATGTCAGGGATTGCCGATCAAGAAAATCTTCCGAACAAGCTGATATGAAAGCGATGATAAATAATAACGGCAGAATATGATTTTTCATTTTCTTCATTATTAAAAGGTTACATTTATTCCTATTGAAAAAGTCTTTGAACTGGGATAAGTCCTGTTCCTCTCATCCGCAGAGGGTTTTTCGGGGTCAAATTCAGTCACATCTGTGAAGGTAAGCAGATTTGTTCCCGACAGATAAACTCGTGCATGCGCAATCTTTACCTTTGACAGAATCTTTTCCGGGATTGTATATCCTAATTCAAGATTCTTGAGCCGTAGATAGGATGCATCGGTCACATAAAATGTGGAAAGCTGCGATACATTGTTCTGCATATTACCAAACCTCCAGTAAGTTGCATCCGTGTTTTCCGGCGTCCAGTAATCCATAATTGAGGAGGTGAAGGTCCCTCGATTCTCGGTGTTGTACCAGTTCCACCTATCGACATTGCTAACACCCTGAAAAAAAGCGTAGAAATCAAATCCCAGGAACGAAGCACCTAGATTGAATGAGTAGGTGTACTCGGGAAATGGATTTCCGATAATCACCCTGTCATCTGAGTTGATGACCCCATCGGGCTCTCCTTCAGGCCCTGAGACATCCTTGTACTTTAAATCCCCCGGAGCCAAAGTACCCCATTGCGAGGCATGCGCTGCAATCTCCTGCTCGGACTGGAAATAACCCATGGAAACCAATCCGTAAAGGGAACCAATCGGATATCCTTCCAGATTAATCGCCCTTCCGCTCTCGGATGTCCAGTCTTCCCTTCCAGCCAGGTCAAGAATCTCATTCGCAACATGCGAAAAATTGAGTCCAAAGAAATATGTAAACCTGTTGTTGATATTATCTGTCCACCGTGCATCAACCTCCCATCCGGCGTTCTTCACCTTGGCAGCGTTCTGGTAAGGAAAGGTTTCCACACCCAGGGTTCTGGGCTGTGGCAGACGAATTAAGATATCGGAAGAAACCTTGTTGAATAAATCGGCAGTTAACTGTAGCCGATTATTCAAAAGATTCATGTCAAGTCCAAGATCTGCAATGGTTGTGGTCTCCCAGGTCAGGTTTTCATTCGCCAACTCGGTTATTGCAACCCCGCCAATAATGTTACCTCCAAGCAGATAATTCTCACCCGTTGAAATACTTTGAGCAAATGCGTAGTTTCCGATCTCCTGGTTACCAATTTGCCCCCAGCTTCCTCTTAACTTAAGAAAGGAGATAAAGTCGAGGTTACTTAAAAACGATTCCTCACTGATGACCCATCCGGTAGACAAGGAAGGAAATGTTCCCCATCGATTTTGCTTTGGAATTCTGGAAGAACCATCACGCCTGACATTGAACTCAATGAGGTATCTGTTCATGAAGCTGTAGTTAATCCTGCCAAAAAATGATTCCAGTGCAACTTCATAGGCCATGCCACGAACCTGAGGATTGGTGACCCCGCCATCGAGCTGATGGATATTGTTGTCGGGGAAATTTTCGATGTAGCCCTGATTGTAATCATATCGCTCATATTGAGCAGTATGACCAGCAAGTACTCCAATAGAATGATTGTCAAGATCCAATTGGTAGGTTAAGAGGTTCTCAAACAAATTTCTTCGGAAAGCGGTATTTGTCTTCCACAAGGCATTCACAATATTCTCGCTTAAGAGCCCTCCGTCTAAATCCAACTGTTCATAGGTCGGAATAAATTTGGAGCTTCTGGTATTGTTGTAGATAACCGAAAAGCTCGGTATCCATTTCAAGCCCTTAAGAATTTTGAGTTCGCCAAATACCCGGCTTTCTATGCGATTCTGATCCGTAAAGTTTTCCCCTGTCTCTGCCATAAAATGGATATTCCTGGCTATCGTGCCATAGGCAGGATATGCTCCATCAACAAATCCATAACTGCCATTTGAATAATAGGCCGGAACGGTTGGTACTGTAAACCTTCTCAAAGAATAGATGACACTGTTGTCACCCATGGAACTCACATCAAAGAGAGCCATCTCATCAAAATGTCTTTGATATCCGTATGCATTTAAGCCTATCTTAAACCGGTCATTCACTTTGATATCGAGATTACTCCGCAGACTGTACCTGTTTGCAGCGGTTCCCTTTAGAATACCCTCCTGGTCAAAGAATTCACCGGAGATCATGTACTGGGCATTCTCATTTCCCCCGTCAACAGACATGTAGTAAGTTTGCATGGGAGAGGTCCTGAATGCTTCATTATACCAGTCAGTATCTGCGAAATGGTCAGGATCAGAACCGTCACGCATCTTCTGAATCATTTCGGGCGTATATACCGCACTTCCTCCTTCACCGATCTCCCAAAGATTCCTGATGGTGGAGTTATCGGCCGACCCCAGTAAATCGGGATTGAAAAGAAGATTCTGGAAAGCATAGTTTGCCTTAAAGTTGACGTTCGTCCTACCACCGGCCTTGCCTCTCTTCGTGGTCACCAGGATAACTCCATTAGCAGCCCTAACCCCATAAATTGCGGCTGAAGCAGCATCTTTGAGGACCGATATCGATTTTATATCAGATACTGGTATCTGATTCAATTGGCTCTGTACGCCATCCACAATGACCAGGGGTTCCTGCCCTGCATTGAATGTTCCAATACCCCGAATCCTGATCTGAGGGCTGTCCCTGCCGGGCTGGGGATCAAAACTGCTGACAGTTACACCGGCCAACCTACCCTGCAGGAGTGTCCCGGTATTGGCTGCCGGGATATTCTCAATGTCATCCAGATCCATGGCCGATACAGATCCGGTAAGATTTACCTTCTTTTGTGTACCGTATCCAACCACGACCAGCTCATCCAAAGCCTCTATTCCGGTTTCCATCTCCACATTAATAACCTGCATATCCCCCACAAGTCGTTCAATAGTTGTATAACCCACGGAGCTGAATACCAGGATTGTTTCTGGTCCAGGAACCTGAAGACTGAAGGTTCCGTCGGCCGCTGTAGCTGTCCCCTTGGTAGTCCCTTTAACAATAACAGTAGCACCCGGGATTCCCTCCTGGTTATCTGCTGCTGTTACTTTTCCGTTAACAAGCCTGGCCTGGGCTGATAGCTCCTGTGCCGATGTGAAATTGAACAAAAGACATACAAGGATGAACGACTTAGCGATGATTCTGAAGGGCAGATTGTTCTTGAAGCGATGTTTAGCCATAGTTTTAGTTTTAGATTTTTTCCAACCTACTATTGACAGGACATAAAAACTGAAAAACCGGTGCAAAAAACACCCTTTTCCCAGTCTGGCATACCCATCCTCACAAATTTCTGCCTTTAGATCTGCAATGGTTAAATAAATATTGCCCAAGACTGACCATTTATTAACCTGTTCAAAGCCCCATCTGTATGTGAACCAAAGAAGGGATCCTAAAGCTGCATTGAAAAAGGAACTCTTTTTCTTTTTGCCTCCCGTTTAAATACCCGCCTTGTTTGCCTGAAGGGTCGATTTGACAGCGAGACATCAAGTCTCTAAAGAGTATCCATCCGCTATTCTTTGCGAGGAGGTATTCAGTCGAATGCCTTATTTAGGTAACTCAGCAAAATAGAGTTTTAGATAGTTCTTTTTAAACTCACTGGGGGTCACCTTTTTATAAGTCTTAAATACCCTGTTAAAACTGGTTAATGAATTAAAGCCAGTACTAAAACATATCTCAGATATCGACTGTTCCCCGCTTATGAGGAACTGACACGCCTTTCTCACCCTATACTCATTGATAAACTGAAAAATCGTTTTATTGGTTTTGCTTTTAAAATACCTGCATACGGAGCTTCTGGTCATGGCTGCTTCAGTTGCCATAGCATCAAGGTCAATAGACCTGTGGTAGTTCTCATGTATATAGTTGATTAGCCTGTTTAAACGGTTCTCACCATAAAGGGTTTTGGGCAATGTATACTCCGAACTGGCCAGTGTCCTGTAATCTTTTGCTTCCGCCAGATTTCTAAGGATTTCAAGCAAACTGATAACTCTGGCTGCACCCTCCAGATTCGGCATAGACCTTAAAAGAGGTGCTACCTTATGGATCGTATCACAATTGAATAGAATTCCCTTTTGTGAAATCTCCAGGAGCTCCACAATTTGAAAAAACTCAGGAATGGAAAAAAAATCCTGGCCATTGAACGTGCGTGTAAATCTGATACTAATTGAGTTAACATCCTTGTTATGCCCGTCAGCCCCATCGTGCTTACATAAATGGGGCATCCAGGGCCCGACTAAAAGCAGCTGACCCGGCCCAAAATCCGAAATTCGGTCACCCACAAAACGAATACCTGAACCCTGAATAGTGTACAAAAGTTCATATTCCTCGTGGAAGTGAGTATCAGAATCAAAACAGGGTTCAGTCTCCCGACTCACTGACACCGAATGGTTGTATTCCTTTTCGCTTTGTTTATAGTTGAGCTTCATACTTACATTACCCCCTCCACACAAGACTATGAAAGAGATCAGAACTGATCCATGAACACAGCCACAGACTCAAAACTATTAAATTATTTCCGATGAATTCACCCTGCCGTTGTTCTTCCATAGCATTGTTGGACTCCTCAACATGGCTAATCTCCGTGAGCCGGTTCGTGCGTATGCTCATGGGGGAAAATCGCCAATAGGAGCTCATCATCCCTGCGTGAATTCGCCTTGGAAGATCGTCATTGCCAATAACAAAGCCCATAGTTGGCGGAGTACTGAAGGCCAGGTTGGATGAACCGGAAATGAAGTCCCGGATTTCTTCCTGAGTTGCCCGTAATTCCTGCTCTCTGTGTAGTGTATTTACCGACATAAGTTAGAACTGCAATTTAAGTGCAAGACCAAGGCCTTTAGGAGCCGCTGATAGGTCCAGATGCTCCATAAATTCGGTCCGGTGCCCCCGCTGAATGGCATACAGAACCAGGTCAAAAACGAAGAAAAAGGCCCCCTGAAGAATGACCGCCTCTCCGTATCCCATGAGCCTTGGGCCGCTCTTCTTTGCAGGATCGGATAGATGTCTCAGCAGTACCCCGGTGCCCATATAGGCTAGATCCAATCCGGCATTGATCAGAAAGAGGCCCTGAACCTTATGTTGCATTTCGAGCAACTCGGCAGCCGATCTGGTGGCATAGTCAAAGGTGAAATTATTCACCAGAGCAATCCCGGCAATGCTGAGGTTTACAACATTCCAAAACAGGTTCATCTGGTGAAAGTATGCCCGCTGGCCATCGCTGTTGGCCCAGCCAATTGCCCCCGTTGCAATGTTTGCCAGGGCCCAGCCTCCCAGAATCCCCATACCCACATTGTTAACAGCGAGACTGCGCTTGTGAAATTCCATTATGTCGGATTGAGCCATAAGCGGGTAAATCGCAAAAAGCATGACGACGACCATTGCAGTCAGCCTGGGCAGATGAACTTGAGTTTCGGATAGACTCATGTCAGTACTAACAAGCCGGGAGCTATATTGTTTCTCCCGGCCATTGTTCATAATGCCAGCCTGATCCTGTCTTCCTCTTCGGGATCAAAAATCCGGTCCTTTAACCTAATCGCGGGCATCTGAGCAGATTTGAAAACCTATCGCTTTCATATCCCACACTGTCCAAACACGCTCACCGCTGTGCAAGATTGAACGTACACCTGAAGCGTTTCCAGTCAAGATAAATAGAATCACAAAGACTGACCTATCATGCAAGTGCTCATAAACATGTATTGCCCAAGCAACCCGAACCCGTTATATAGCATCTGTTTATTGTAGGGTCTGCTGAAAAACATGATTCTAGCATATATTCAGTCATCTGCTGCCTTAGCTGCAAGCTGCAGTATTCCTATACAGCTACGTTTCGCTGTCTTGTATCTGATGCACTACGGCCTTTTTCAGCAAGCCCTATTGTAAATCTGGTACGATCTGATTTGAATATCCACAGTCACACATAATTGTGTATATTATACTGGAATCAAATGTGATAAGACATGAAGCTATTCACTTTTACGGTCAATTCCGGAGCCGGGGAAACCTGCGGCCTGCACTACAAGCGGGAAGGTGACAGGATAGTAATAGCGGGCATCACAGGGTTACGACACCATACCCGAGCCCTTCAATATACAATCAAAACCTAATAACCATGAAGAAAATTCTTTTTTTGTTTTTTTGCTTAGTTGTTGCCATGAGTTGTAACAAAGATGACTGCTGTAACATGCAGGATCAAAATGAATTCCCAATAAAAACTAATCTTTCAGATGTAAGAGATTTAGGCTTTATTAATAATAAATTCTATTTGCATACTGTAAATGCAACATTTATTTATGACAAAAATGGTAAGCTTTTAATAAAATTGTATCATAACAATATAAATAAAGGCAATTATTTTGATAATCAGTGGAACTATTCAATTTCCACTGATGGCAGAATATATGATATGTCGAAGGTATTAATTGATATTTCTGACAAATTAGAGAAAGAAAATAGGGAAGCAAAGTTTTTGTCTAAATCAGAAAACAATTTCTTTTCATGCTTGGTTGACACAGGCGGTCATTCCTATTCAGATGCTATATTTAAAATCACTGTTATCCGACTAAATCTTGAAGTCGGTTATTTTTCTTCTGTATAGCCCATAAACAGGGCTTATGTTTTTCATTTCTCAAATTGACCTCCC